>LNFM01000658.1_pt1 | contig 82944 bp, 78 predicted proteins | sample 596031 | NCBI WGS metagenome assembly LNFM01 (sample SAMN04254537, study PRJNA301005) | activated carbon metagenome | isolation source: dual media filters at the Ann Arbor, Michigan drinking water treatment plant | place: USA: Ann Arbor | reverse complement strand
GCGCCGGGGATCGTGCGCCTCGTCGCCAACAATCCGAGCCCGTTCACCTACAAGGGCACCAACACCTACATCGTCGGGCAGGGTCGCGAGATCATGCTGATCGATCCAGGTCCGGCCGATGCGGCGCACCTCGCGGCGATCCTGCGCACGATCGGTGACCGCGCGCTGACGCACGTTGTCATCACGCACACACATCACGATCACGTCGACGGCCTACCGGCGTTGCTGGAGCGGACAGGTGCGAAAACCGCGGGATTCGGTCGCGCGGTGGCGCAGCCGGGAAAAACGCGCAACAGTCCGGCTGGCGGTGAGTATGTCGAGAGCGACTTCAAGCCCGACCTCGTCCTGCGCGACGGCGACCGGCTGGCGGGTGACGGATTTTCGTTCCAGGCCTTGCACACGCCGGGACATGCCCCGGATCATCTGTGCTTCGCGCTCGAAGGGACGAAGCTGTTCTTTTCCGGTGATCATGTGATGGGCTGGAACACCAGCGTCGTGGCGCCGCCCGAGGGCAGTATGAGCGCCTATCTCGGGGCGCTCGAGCGCTTGCTGGATCGTGACGATGAGATCTATTTCCCTGGGCACGGCGGACGCGTCTACCAGCCGCAGCGGCTCGTAAAAGCCTATGTCCTCCATCGGCGAATGCGCGAGCAGTCCATCGTCGAGTGCATTCGCAACGGCAAGACGACGATCCCGGAGATCGTCGCGGTCATCTATCGCGGGCTCGATCCCCGGCTCGTGAAGGCTGCGTCGCTCTCGGTGGCGGCGCACGTCGAGCATCTGGTCGAGCGGGGCCTTGTCCGCTGCGAGGGTCCGCTTTTTGACCCGGAGCACCTCTCCGCGATTTGACCGGAAGCTTGGCGCCCCGTGCCTTAGCGTTGCCTCGGGGCGTGCCGGCGTTGGGCACAGACGCTTCCAGCCGCGCGTGCAGTTCGGTGTAGAAATCGCGCACGCGCTGGGCGTTGCGGCCGAAATCGTATCGCCCGTAGCGCGAGAGCGAGCGCACATCGATGCGCGTCTTGCCAGCGTCGGGCTCGACCCGGACAACGACATCGTCGACGAACCCGAGGATGAGCGTGCGGTCTTCCGCTTCGATGTGCCCGGATGTGCGACCGCGCTCGGGCGGCTCCTCAGCGACGACCCGCCAATGTAAGCGGCGCGCGGCCTCCCCTACGGCATCGAAGACTTCGTCGGCGGGACGGTCGACAACCATCGCCTGAAGCCGCGGAAACGTCTGGGCCTGCCGCGCGGCGTAGGTGGCGCCAGGATAGGCCACCGGGTTGGCACCCGTTGCCCGCTCGCGTGCCAGGGCGGCGAACTCAGGCGGATGTTGGGTGTCGGTGGTCACGTCGTTGAGGTGGGGCATCCTGTAATAAAAGGGCACGACGCTCGCCGGCCATGCAAAAATCGCAAGGCTTACGACGATGCCGGCGGCCGTGCTCCATGCCCCGGCCGCGCCGCGCCGCCAAATCACCACGGCTGCACTGATACCGAGCAGCAAGGCCAGCGCCGCCCCGGCGAGCGCGGTCAGAAACAGCCCCCCGGCGAGAAGCGTGTCCATGCGCCCGAAACGGTGCAATACGAGCGCGATCAAGATCACGGACGCGCTGAACAGGGCGATGCGCCGTGACCAGGACGCGAGCGCTGTGCGCGGGATTTGAGCAATCGTCGCCATGGGTCGTCGGATCATTCCCAAAAACGGGCTCTGCGCCACGGAGAACCAGCGCAGCATGACGTCAAACACTTTGTCAGCGTCGACGACAGGCGCTACTCATTAGATCAGATTCCCTTCTAGAACAGGACGCGTTCCATGGCCACGCTCACCAATTTTGCGGCTCGCGACGTCGAGACGGTGCTGCATCCCGCAACCAACCTCGCGACCCACCGGACCACCGGGCCGCTCCTCCTCGAGCGCGCAGAGGGCATCCACGTCTGGGACGCATCGGGCAAGGAATACATCGAAGGCTTGGCCGGACTGTGGTGCACGGCACTCGGCTACGGCAATTCCGAACTCGTCGAAGCCGCGCGCGAGCAGATGACGAAGCTCTCGTTCACGCATCTTTTCGGCGGCCGCAGCCACGAGCCGGCGATCCAGCTTGCCGAGAAGATCAAGGAAATCTCGCCGATCCCAACCTCGAAGGTGTTCTTCACGAGTTCGGGCAGCGAGGCCAACGACTCCCAGATCAAACTGCAGTGGTATTACAACAACGCGATCGGCAAGCCGAAGAAGAAGAAGATCATCTCGCGCATGCGGGCGTACCACGGCGTCACCATCGCTGCCGGCAGCCTGACCGGCCTGCCGATCTTCCACGCCGATTTCGACCTGCCGATCGCGGGCATCCTGCACACGGATGCGCCGCACTACTACCGCAACGGTCGGGACGGCGAGACCGAGGAGGAGTTCGCCTCGCGGCTCGCGGGTAAGCTCGAGGCGATGATCGAGCGGGAAGGCGCCGATACGATTGCGGCGTTCATTGCCGAGCCGGTAATGGGCGCCGGCGGCGTGATCGTGCCGCCGAAGACGTACTTCGAGAAGGTGCAGGCGATCCTGCGCCACTACGACATCGCGTTCATCGCCGACGAGGTGATTTGCGGCTTCGGGCGCACTGGAAATATGTGGGGCACCCAGACGTTCGGGATGCAGCCGGACACCATCTCGATGGCGAAGGCGATCACGTCCGCCTACATGCCGCTGGGCGCGGTTACGGTCCCTGAGCACGTCTATCAAGCGATGATCGACGAGAGCAAGAAGCTCGGCGTGTTCGCGCATGGTTTCACGTATTCGGGGCATCCGGTGGCGTCGGCCGTCGCGGTCAAGACGCTGGAGATCTACGAGCGTATCGACATCGTCGGCATGGTCCGGAAAGTGTCGCCGACCTTCATGAAGCGGCTGAAGGCGCTCGACGCGCACCCGCTGGTCGGCGAGACGCGCGGCGTCGGTCTGATCGGCGGCATCGAGATCGTGAAAGACAAGAAGAGCCGGCAGATGTTCGATCCGCGTCAGGGCGTCGGCGCGAAGGTCAGCCTATTCGCGCAGGAGGAGGGCTTGATCTGTCGCGCGATTGCCGGCGATACGATCGCGCTGTGCCCGCCACTGGTGATTACCAGCGACCAGATCAACACCATGTTCGATCGCGTCGAGCGCGCGCTGGATCGTGGCCTCGACTGGGCCCGCAAGGAAGGCGCGGTGGCCTAACTGGGGTCGAACTCCAGCTTCACAGCCGGAAAATGCCAGGGGGCGCGCATGTCGCGCCCCTTTTTATTAGTGAGCGAGATCGCCTACCACAAACCGCGGCGGGTCGTCAGGGCGCGGGCGTCGTCGCCGCGCGGCGGCTGGCCTTCCTGATCGGGCTGCGGCGCAAAACCGCCGGTCTCGTCGGTGAAGCCGATGATCGAATGCGGATCGTCCGGCTCCTCGTCCGGCTTGAACGCCTCGAGGATGCTCTTGGGATCACCGGTCTGCGACCGCAGGCCCGTCGACGGATTGACCCGGATCAGCTTGATGCCGGGCGGAATGCGGAACGGCGTCGCGGGCTTATCGGCCAGCGCCAGCTTCATGAATGAGCCGAAGATCGGCACGGCGACGGCACCGCCTGTCGCTTCCTTGCCCATCGGCCGCGGTGAATCGTACCCAACGAACACACCGACGACCAGATCGGGCGAATAACCGACGAACCACGCGTCCTTCGAGTCGTTCGTCGTTCCGGTCTTGCCGGCGACAGGCTTGCCTATGGACCGCAGCGTCGATGCCGTGCCGCGGACAGTGACGCCTTCGAGGATCGACGTCATCTGGTAGGCGGTGTGCGGGTCGATGATCTGCAAGCGGGTGTCTTCGAGCTCCGGCTCCGCTTGCCCTTGCCAGGTTTCCTGCTGGCAGTTCCCGCAAGCCCGCGCGTCGTGTCGCCAGACTGTCTTGCCGTCGCGGTCCTGGATGCGATCGATGAACGTGGATCGCACCTGCCGACCGCCGTTCGCGAGTGTGGCGTAGGCGGTCGTCAGCTTCAGCAGCGTCGTCTCGCCGGCGCCGAGCGCCATGGAAAGCACCGGCGTCAGGTCATCGTAGATGCCGAAACGGCGGGAATACTCGCCGACCAGCGGCATCCCCATGTCCTGGGCGAGGCGGACCGTCATCAGGTTGCGCGAGTGCTCGATGCCGACGCGCAGTGTTGTCGGGCCATAAAACTGTCCGCTGTAGTTGCGCGGTTTCCATACGTCGAGGCCGGCGCCCTGTTCGATGGTGATCGGGGCGTCGAGGATCACACTGGTTGGCTTGTAGCCGTTGTCGAGCGCGGCGGCATAGACGAACGGCTTGAACGCCGAACCGGGTTGGCGGCGTGCCTGTCCGGCACGGTCGAACTGGCTGATGGCGAACGAAAAGCCGCCGACGATCGCCAGCACGCGACCGGTGTGCGGGTCCATCACGACCATGCCACCCCCGACTTCGGGGATCTGCATCAGCGACCATGCGCCTTGCGGATTGTCGGGATCCTTTGGAGCCACATAGACGACGTCACCGACGTGCAGGACATCGCCAGCGCCCGGTTGCTTGCCAGGCTTCTTGTTGGCCCATTTAATCTCGTCATAGGGGACTTCAGCAGCCAGCCGATCCGTAACCAGGCTGCTGTCCTGGCGACGCTGGGGCCTGAGCCCGACAACGGCCTTTTCGCGCGCGATCTGCAGCACGACGCCGAGGCGCCACGGCTCGATGTCTCCGGGCATGTCGATGGCGCCGAGCGGAACGCCCCAGTCACCCGCAACGTCGATCTTCTCTACTGGCCCGCGCCAGCCTTGCTTGCGGTCGAAGGCGACCAAGCCATCGATCAGCGCGCGGCGCGCGAAGCCCTGCAGGCGCGGCGACAGCGTCGTGCGAACGGACAGGCCACCGCGATAAAGACCATCCTCGCCGAACTGCTCCATACCGACCAGCGTACGGCGGACTTCCTCGGCGAAATAGTCGGCGGCGTGGATCTGGGTACCGAACGGCCGGATGTTGACGGTCAGCGGCTTTGCGGCGGCGGCGGTCGCCTGTGCTTCGGTGATGTAGCCGTTCTCGGCCATCAGGCCGATGATGGCATTGCGCCGGCTCGTCGCTTCCTTGGTGCGCCGGAATGGGTGGTAATTGTTCGGACCCTTGGGCAGAGCGGCGAGGTACGCCATCTCCTCGATCTCAAGATCCTTCAATTCCTTGTTGAAGTAATTGAGCGAGGCAGCGGCGACGCCATAGGCCCCGAGGCCGAGGTAGATTTCGTTCAGGTAAAGCTGGAGGATTTTGTCCTTGTCCATCGCGCGCTCGATGCGGATGGCAAGGATCGCTTCCTTGAGCTTGCGCTCCAGAGTCCGGTCGCTCGACAGCAGGAAGTTCTTGGCGACCTGCTGCGTGATGGTCGAAGCGCCCTCAGCGCGGCGGTCGCGGCGCTGCACCATGTTCATCGCGGCCTTATAGCCGGCGCGGAGCATACCTGCGGGGTCGATGCCGTTATGGTCGTAGAAGCGCTTGTCCTCGGCCGAAAGAAACGCGCCGATGAGCAGATTTGGCACCGCATTAATCGGCACGAAAATGCGCCGCTCCTTCGCGTACTCCGCGATGAGGGAGCCGTCATGGGCGTGAATACGGCTCATGACGCTGGGCGAGTATTTTTCGAGGCTCTCGTAGCTCGGCAGATCGCTCGATGCCCGCCACAGGAAATATCCGCCTACGGCCGAGCCAGCCAGAAAGAGTACGACGCCGGATGCGAAGAAAAATCCGAGGACATTGAGCAGCAGGCTGCGCCGCTTGCGTTTAGGCTTGCGCTGCACGGGCGGTAGGATCTGCGGCGCTCTCATATGGCTCAGGCGGTCCGGTCACAGGTGGATCTGTATTATCCAGCAAAGCTCTAGCCCCCCAATCCGGGAGAAGCAAGCACGCCTCACTGCCTGTCAACGAGGTTGCAATCGAATGTGTCATTAGCGGGTCGGAGCCGCGAGATTTCCCGGTCCCGTAGTGCGGTGGCAATGTAAATCAGCAGTATGACGGAACGTATACGGTTTCAAGGCTAATTCGCCGTGTTGAGGGGGCGCTCAGGCTCCGCATGGCGCCTTGCGCCGGCGCGCGATGGCGGTGAAACTTGGGAGATCGAGAACCGTACAGCAAGGAACCGAAATGGATATCGAGGACCAGCGCACCAAGGGCCGCCAGATCCTGAAAGAGGTCATCGGGGGCGCCTATCTGGAGCGGCGTGACGCATCCACGAATGACTTCAACCGGCCGCTGCGGGAGTTCTCCGAAACCTACGCCTTCGGCGACATCTGGGCGCGCCCCGGCCTTCCGCGCAAGGTGCGCAGCATGCTGTGCATGGCGATGCTGACGGCGATGGGGAAGCCGGCTGAACTGCGCCTGCACGTCAACTCGGCGATCAATAACGGGTGCACCGTCGAGGAGATCCAGGAGGTCCTGTACCAGACCGTGGCCTACTGCGGCATTCCCGCGACCATCGAGGCGTTCAAGGTTGCCGAGGAGGTGCTGGCCGAGCGGGGCCTGATGAAGCCCAAGTAACCCAGGCCCGCCGCCCTAGATCTACTCGCTGCGTAGCGCGTCGATCGGGTTGAGGTGGGCTGCTCGCCGCGCCGGGAAGAACCCGAAGACGATGCCGGTCAGCGCCGCAGCGGCGAGCGCCATCAAGATCGCGTCGGGCGCGATCAGGATCGGCCATTGCGCCGACATGGCGACGACGGCGGCCGCGCTGACTCCTATGATCACGCCAATGACGCCGCCGAGCATGCACAGCGCCACCGCCTCGACGAGGAATTGAAGGAGGATGTCGCGGCGCCGTCCACCGACCGCCATGCGCAGGCCGATTTCGCGGGTGCGCTCGGTGACCGAGACCAGCATGATGTTCATGATGCCGATGCCGCCGACGATGAGCGAGATCGCGCTCGTCGCGCCGAGCAGCCAACCCATGGTTGTCAGCGCCGATGCGCGGGCGCGGAGGAATTCCGAGAGATTGCGGACGTTGAAATCGTCCTCGCTGCCGGCCTTGATGCGGCGGCGCTGCCGCAGCAGGCTTTCCATCTGCTCTTGGGCCTCGGTGAGGCTGACGTCGGGCGCAAACTTCACGTAGATGGTGCCGACGCTGTCGTTGATGACCTGGCTGCGCCCGACGATCCGGCCGCGGGCCGCACTCATGGGCAGCATCACAACGTCGTCCTGATCGCGCCCGAAGCTATTCTGACCCTTGCTCTCGAGGACGCCGACGACCTGGAACGGCACGTTCTTGACCCGAATGGTCTGACCCACTGGTTCGCTGGTGCCGAACAGTTTTTCGACGACGGTGGTTCCGAGCAATGCCACGCGCGCCGCAGTCCGCGTTTCGTTGGGTGTAAACTCGCGACCGTTGATCACGGGCCAATCCCGTACGACATTGTACTGGTCGTGGACGCCGACGAAGTTCGTGCTCCAGTTCATATTGCCGCGCACGACCGGGCCGCTGCCTTGCAGCATGCCTGAGACCGCGACGACGCCTGTCGTTTTCTCGCGGATGGCCTGCATGTCGCGCTCCGACAGAGGCAGTCGAGAACCGGCGCCGCCTGAACGGCCGCCGACGCGCGAGGCGCCGGGAAAGACAACCAGCATGTTCGAGCCAAGCGACGCGATCTGGCGATCGACCTCGCTGCGTGCGCCAGAACCAACGGCGACCATCACGATCACCGATCCGACACCGATGATGATTCCGAGGGTCGTCAGGATCGATCGCAGCATATTGGCCCGCAGAGCCGTCAGCGCGATACGCAGGCTGTCGACGATGCTCATTCCGCGGCCCTCCCGAGATATCCCGGCTGTTGGAGGTCCTCGACGATGTTGCCGTCGCGGAATTGCACGCGGCGCTTGGCGTATTCGGCGACGTCGTGCTCGTGCGTCACGACGACGACGGTGATCCCTTCCGCGTTGAGCTGGCAGAACAACGCCATGATTTCTTCGGACGTCTTGCTGTCGAGCGCTCCGGTCGGCTCGTCGGCGAGCAGGAGCTTGGGGCTGTTGACGAGGGCGCGGGCGATCGCGACGCGCTGCTGTTGGCCACCCGAAAGCTGGCGCGGATAGTGGTCCATCCGATCGGCGAGGCCGACCTGCTGAAGACAGCGGCGTGCCCTCTCTTCGGCATCGTGCGGCTTGGGTATGGCGTACATCAACGGCAGCATCACCTGCCGCAACGCGGTCGTGCGCGGCAGCAGATTGAATTGCTGGAAGACGAATCCGATGGTGCGGTTGCGCAGGTTGGCGAGCGCGTCGGAAGACATTTCGGCGATATTGCGCCGGTCCAGTTCCATGGTCCCGGTGGACGGCACGTCGAGTGCGCCGATCAGGTTCATCATCGTCGACTTGCCGGAGCCGGACGGTCCCATGATGGCGACGAACTCGCCGAGCGCGATCGTCAGCGATACATCGTCGAGCGCGCGCACGGTCTGCTCGCCGACGCTGTAGACCTTCGAAATGCGCCGCGCTTCGATCAGCGTCGGAGAGCCGCGCTCTCCGGTTGTCGCCTCTCGATGTTCGACCGGGATGTCCATTGCAGGTCGCTAACTACCGCTTTGTCGTCGTCTGGCGTGCCCGAGTTACGACGCGATCGCCGGGCTTGAATCCACCACCCAAGAGCTCGACATATTGATCGTCGCTGATGCCAAGTCGCACCTGCCGGCGTTCGAGCTGCTGCTGGGCATTGAGCATCCAGACCGTTCCCATACGGGTCGACTTGCGGCCCTTGCGCCAGCGATCGAGCAGCGGCTTCTGCTCAGCCGTCAGCGTGGGTTCGATCGCCGCCTCGAGGCGTTCCATGAATCCGTTGCGTTGGCTCCGGTCCCCGCTCTCGGCGCCGCCCCCTTGGGGTTCGCCAGCGGGTTGCGCACCGCCCTGCTGCCGACTCGCCGCGCGCTCGGCCGCGAACTGCTGCATGGCGGCGACGAGCGTCGCGGTTTGCTCCTCGCTGAGCTTGAGGCTGGTCTTCAATTGCTCGACGACGCGCTGCGATCGCGCAGCGGCTTTCGCCGGATCGCGCATTTCCTGCGCAGCCGACTGGTCGCGTGGCTTGAAACGCAAGGCATCGTTGGCGACACGCATGATGCCCGCGCGCTTTGCCGTTTCGATCTGGACGTTGGCGGTCATGCCAGGAAACAGACGGCGATCGTCATTCCTGGCTTCGATGATAACGGTATAGGTGACGACATTCTGAAGCTCGATCGCGGCGAGGCGAACCTGCGTGACGACCCCTTCGAAGCGCTCTTCCGGATAAGCATCGACGACGAACTCGGCGGGGTTGCCTTCCTTGATCACGCCGACATCGGCTTCATTGACTTGGGCCTCGATCTGGATGCGGCGCAGGTCCTGGGCGATCTTGAAGAGTTCCGGCGCCTGCAGGCTCGCCGCGACCGTCTGGCCGATGTCGATCGTGCGCGAGATGACGGTGCCGTCGATCGGCGAGAGGATGCTGGTGCGTTCGAGGTCGATCTCTGCCACCCGCAGCGCCGCTTCCCGTTGGGAGATCGTTGCCTTGGCATTCTCGATCTGAGCGTCGATCACGGCGATCTCCGCGACTGCGACGTCGACATCACGGATCGCGGTGTCCAGCGTCGCGGTCGATGCGACACCTTTGTTCGCAAGCGTTTCCTGGCGTTCGAGGAGCCGCTTGGCGTTGCGCAGCATGGCTTCTGCCTTTGCGCGCGCGGCCTGTTGATTGAGAAGGCCGGCCTTGCCTGCCACAAGATCGGCCCGCGCCTGGGCGACCTTGGCGGCAAAGGTCTTGTCGTCGATCTGCGCCAGGAGGTCGCCTTCCTTGACCTCGCTGTTGAAGTCCACCTTCAGCAAGTCGATCCTGCCGGAAAGTTGGGATCCGATGCTGACCGTCACGACCGCGCGCACGGGGCCGGACGTGGACACAAGTCGGCGGATCTCGCCGCGGGTGATCTCGGATGTGTCGTAAGCGGTCGAGCCGTCAGCGGAGCGTCCGAAGCCCCAGCCGCCGACGGTCCAGCCGAGCGCCCAACTCGTTCCAGCCGCCGCGATCGCCAGCGGTACCGCGAGCGTGAAGAGATACTTGAAACGGCCTGCCATCAGCTTGACCCACACGAAACGGTTGCTTCGCCCCTTCGCAGGTCGGGCCCGGTGGCCGATCCTGCCTCAGCCGACGCCCGTATCGGCAAAATCCAAGCCGCTATGCGCGTGAGGGCGCGCGGAGCGGCCTATAACAGTCGGAACGCGCTAGGCACCTTAATTCCGTCGCGCGCGGGGCGCCCGCTTTTTCCGAGTCCACTCAATGAACCCCCGCTGAATGTGGCATTCAGGGCGAGTTCAAGCGCTTGGAACCATCGTGCGCCGACCCTGACGAACGGAAACTCCCCGGCATGACGGTTGAGGCGCGGAGCGCAGGGTCTCCGCGTCTCAATGCCGTAGGGTCAAGGTAAACGCGATCTCCGGGCTACGCGTGGTTGAAGACGCGCAGAGGGCGCAGCTCGCCCCGTTCGATCTCGCACAACGCAATCAGCGTACCCTTCGACAAGGCAAACGCTTCACCGCTCATGACCGGTGCGTCACGCCCACGCAACAGCACTGTCTGGCCGCGCGCCAGCCGCGCCGCGTCGGATTGCGAAACGGTCACCTCAAGCAATTCGGCGAGCGCGCTTTCGACGGGACGAAGCATGGTCTTGATCTCGATGCCGCCGTCTTCGAGGTTGGCTGCATCCTCGAGTTCGCTCATCGTAACCGCTTGCGCCTCCCGGAAGGGCCCGACGCGTGTGCGACGCAGCGCGATGACATGACCGAAGCAGCCGAGCGTGCGGCCCATGTCGCGGGCGATGGCGCGGACGTATGTGCCCCGGCCGCATTCGGCCTCGAACACCGACGTCAGCGGATCCGGCATGTCGACGAGTTCGAGCCGGTCGATCTGCACGGGACGCGCTTCGAGTTGGACAGTTTCACCCTGGCGCGCGAGATCGTAAGCGCGCTGGCCGTCGATCTTGATCGCCGAGAAGGCAGGCGGCGTCTGCATGACCTCGCCGATGAAGGACGGGAGGAGTGCCTCGATCGCATCACGCGGCGGCGAGACATCGCTGCGTTTGACGACCTGACCTTCCGCGTCGTCGGTATCGGTTTCGGCGCCCCACCGTACGGTGAAGCGATAGGATTTCTGGCCGTCGACCGCGTAAGGGACCGTTTTGGTCGCCTCGCCGAGCGCGATCGGCAGGATACCCGTGGCGAGTGGATCGAGCGTGCCGGCGTGGCCCGCCTTCTGCGCCTGGAACAGCCAGCGCACCTTGCCGACGGCTTGCGTCGACGTCATCCCGACGGGCTTGTCGAGGATGATCCAGCCATTGATGGGATTGCCCTTCTTGCGCCGTGCCAATTTATTTATTCCCCCTTCACGTCGCGTCGCACCCTGTCGCTGTCGAGAAGGCGATCGATGCGCGTCGCCTCCTCAAAACTCTGGTCCTCGCGGAAGAAGATCTCCGGCGCGTATTTCAGGTTCACGGCGCGGGCGACTTCACTACGGATGAATTTCTGGCTGCGCTTGAGCGCGGCGATCACCGGCGCGACGTCGTGGCCGCCGAGCGGCATCACATAGACGATGGCCCGCTTGAGGTCGGGCGACATGCGCACTTCGGGGATCGTGACGACGGCGCCTGCGAGTGTGTCGTCGTGGATATCACCGCGCGCCAGCAGTTCAGCCAATCGGTGGCGGATCAGCTCGCCGACACGGAGCATTCTCTGCGACGGTCCGCGCTGCGATGCGCCCTGAGCGGGGCCGCGCCCCGCGCTCGGTTTGTGCTTTGCCATTCATTCACCTGACGTCGGGTTCGGACCGGCGCCAGCTCCCAATTCAAAATGCCGAAAATGTCGAGGACGCAAAAGGCGGATGCACGCGATTGCGCATCCGCCCCGTATCGATGCCCCTCAGAGTGACCGGGCGATCGTCTCGACCTGGAAGCACTCGATCTCGTCGTCCTCGCGGATATCCTGGTAGTTGGCGAAGGCCATACCGCATTCCTGGCCAGCCGGGACCTCCTTCACATCATCCTTGAAGCGTTTGAGGATCGACAGCGTGCCTTCGTGGATGACCGTCTTGTCGCGCAGCAGGCGGACCTTGGCGCCGCGCTCGACCTTGCCTTCCGTGACGAGGCAGCCCGCGACCTTGCCCTGCTTCGAGATGTTGAAGACCTGCTTGATCGTGGCGTAGCCGAGGAAGACCTCCTTCTTTGTCGGTGCGAGCAGGCCGGACATGGCCGCCTTCACCTCGTCGACGAGGTCATAGATGATCGAGTAGTAGCGGATCTCGACGCCTTGCTGGTCGGCCGCAAGCTTCGCCTGCGCATTGGCGCGGACGTTGAAGCCGAGGATGACAGCCTTCGAGGCGTTGGCCAGGTTGATGTCGGACTCGGTGATGCTGCCGGCGCCCGAATGGACGATGCGAGCCATGACCTCGTCGTTGCCGACCTTGGCGAGCGCACCCATGATCGCTTCGACCGAGCCCTGCACGTCGCCTTTGACGACCAGCGGGAATTCCTTCCGGCCGGTGTCTTTGAGGCTCTGCATCATCTGCTCGAGCGTGCGTGGCGTACCGGCCGAGCCGAGCGTATCGCGCCGCTTGCGGATACGATAATCCGTGATTTCGCGGGCGCGAGCGTCGTTCTCGACGACGGCGAACTGGTCACCGGCTTCGGGCGCGAGATCAAAACCGAGCACCTCGACCGGCACCGACGGTCCCGCGCTCGGAATGTTATGTCCCTTGTCGTCGATCAGGGCGCGCACGCGGCCCCATGACGTGCCGGCAACGATCAGATCGCCGACCTTGATCGTGCCGCGCTGGACGAGCAGCGTGCCGACCGGGCCGCGACCGCGCTCGAGCTTGGCTTCGATGACGAAGCCGTCGGCGAGACGGTCCGGGTTTGCCTTGAGGTCGAGCAGTTCCGACTGCAGTGCGATGGCTTCGAGCAGCTTGTCGAGGTTGGTCCGCTTGATCGCCGAGACTTCGACCTCGAGCGTTTCACCCGACATGCTTTCGACGACGATCTCATGCTGCAGGAGTTCGGTGCGCACGCGATTCGGGTCGGCCTGCGGCTTGTCGATCTTGTTGATCGCAACAATGATCGGCACGCCGGCTGCCTTGGCATGATTGATCGCTTCGATCGTCTGCGGCATGACGCCGTCATCCGCCGCGACAACCAGCACGACGATGTCCGTCACCTTGGCACCGCGAGCACGCATTGCCGTGAACGCGGCATGGCCCGGCGTGTCGATGAAGGTGATCTTCTGGCCTTTTTCGGTCGACACCTGATAGGCGCCGATGTGCTGGGTGATGCCGCCGGCTTCGCCGCTTGCGACGTTGGCGTGGCGGATCGCATCGAGCAGCGACGTCTTGCCGTGGTCGACGTGGCCCATGATCGTGACGACGGGCGCGCGCGGCTGCAGGTTCTCACCGGTCTCATGGGCACCGATGAAGCCTTCTTCGACGTCGGCTTCGGAGACGCGCTTCGGCGTATGGCCGAATTCCTGGACGATCAACTCTGCGCTGTCGACGTCGATCACGTCGTTGATCTGGTGCATCGCGCCCTGCTTCATCAGGAAGCGAATGACGTCGACAGATTTCTCCGACATGCGGTTGGCGAGTTCCTGGATCGTGATGACCTCAGGGATGATCACTTCGCGCACGATCTTGTCGCGCGAAATCTGGATGCCGGACGCGCGCCGCGCATCACGCTCGCGCTTGCGGCGCAGCGAGGCGAGCGAGCGCTCGCGCTGCTCGTCGTTGAGCAGCTTGTCGACGGTCAGCTTGCCGCGTTCGCGACGCTCGTCGGCGACCTTGACCGGCGCGCGGGCCGGACCTTTGAGATTGCCGCCCTTCTTCTTGCGGTCATCGTCATCCGGCGTTTCGTCGGCGATCGGACGGCGCTTTGGAATCTGGCCATCCGGCGTCCGCCGCGCTTCGCCCGGCTTGCCGGTTTCGTCGCGTCCCGCCGGTGCACGTGCCTCTGCGGCCGCGCCGGCGCCGCCGGCGGCTGGCGCGCGTGACGGAGGCGTCTTCGGAGCTGGTGCAGTCCCCGCTGGCGATGTCGCCGGCGATTCCGACGCTGTTGGTGCGGCGGCGGCTTCGCCCGGTGCGGCCTCTGGCTCGCCTGTCGCGCCACGTTCCGCGGCTTCCTTGGCGCGCAACGCTTCCCGCTCGGCCTGCTGGCGCTCTTCCTCGGTCCGCTGCTTTGCGAGTTCCTCGGCGCGGACTTTTTCATCGAAGGCGGCCTGCTCGAGCGCTTTGCGACGCGCGTCGAGCTCGCCGGCGGAGAGATCGCCAAGGCGTGTGCCGCCAGCCTGACCGCCGGCACCGCCGGAGCGACCGCGTGTCTCTTCTTCCTGACCACCGGGCCCGGAAATCGTCCGACGCTTCTTGCGCTCGACGACGACCACGTTCTTGCGGCCGTGGCTGAAGCTCTGCTGGACGTGCCCCGAGGATTCGGTGCGCTTCAAGCTCAGCGGCTTGCGTGCGCCGGCCCCTTGGGCCTTGTCCCCGGTTTCTTTGGTCTCACTCATGCCTGATCCGATCTCGCCCTTGATCCTGGCTCACTACGCGGATGAGCGGAAGCCGGCGCACGATAGCGCTGCAACCGCTCAGCCTCGCGTGAAAACCTGGTGGCTGCACCGCCACGTGCCAGTGCAGCATGTACCACATTTGATCGCCCGATGGCCAAACTCAATTCGACTGATGACAGGCAATCGATGATGCGTGACTTCACGCCATTTTCCGGAATTGCGGCGCCAGATGCCGCCGTTGCGGTCGTAAGTCGACGGTCGAGCTTTTCGACGCCGTCGGCGGCCGCATCGCTGGCATGCAGGAGGAAGGCGCAGCCCCCCTTCTGAACGGCGATTTCGACCTTTGTGAAGCCCGTCGTCACGAGCCCGGCCTTGTTGGCGAGACTCAAGGATTCGATGACGCGCTTGACGAGGAGCTGTTCGATGAGGTCGGCAAGGCCGTCGGGCACGTTGACCGAACGCTTCAGGCTGCGCTGGAAGGCGCCTTTGCGAGCGGCTTCCGTGACAACAGCGCGGGTGCCCGTGAGCCACACACCCCGGCCGGGTAAACGGCGCCCGACATCGGGGACGATGGTCCCGTCGGGGCCGGCAACAAAGCGCAGACCGTCCTCGGGCGTCAGCGGCTCGCGCGTGAGCGCACAGGTACGCTCGGCGACCGCCTCATCGGCGGCGCCAGCTTCCGTGTCGCGCTCTCGTGCGTTGACACCCATACCCGGTCTGATCGCTCCTTGGACATGTCCGGACTACGTCTTCGCAGGGGCATCAGCCCCGGCGTCGGCGGTTTCCGGAGTGGCTTCTTCTTCAGCGGCGGCCTCTGGCGGTGCGATGTCCTCTGCCGTGATCCAGCCGGCTTCGACACGGGCGCCGAGGATCATTGCCTCGGCGTCCTTGCGGGTGATTTCCATGCCGTCGAAAGCGCCCTTGTGCTTGGTCGCTTCGCCGTCTTTCTCCTTCTTGCGTTCGGTCCAGCCGACCAAGTCGTCGGTCGCGCAATCCGCGAGATCCTCGACCGTCTTGATGCCGGCCTGGCCGAGCGCGACCATGATCGCGGTCGTTACGCCATCGATCTTGGCGAGGTCGTCCGACACACCGAGTTCGATGCGTTTCGCATCCCGCTCGGCTTCGAGCTTGGCCAGGTATTCGCGGGCACGAGTCTGGATCTCGACGGCGGTATCCTCGTCGAAGCCCTCGATGTGGGCGATTTCGGCGGGATCGACGAACGCGACTTCTTCGGCTGACGCAAAGCCCTCGGTGGCGAGGAGCTGCGCGATGACTTCATCGACGTCGAGCGCTTCCATGAAGATCTGCGACCGCTCCGTGAATTCCTTCTGGCGGCGCTCGCTCTCTTCCTGGTCGGTGAGGATGTCGATATCCCAGCCCGTGAGCTGCGAGGCGAGCCGCACGTTCTGGCCGCGACGGCCGATCGCCAGCGAAAGCTGGCTTTCCGCGACAACGACCTCGATACGGTTGGAATCCTCGTCGAGCACAACCTTGGAGACTTCGGCCGGCGCCAGCGCGTTGACGACAAGGGTCGCCGCGTCGCTGTTCTCGGGATACTGGATGATGTCGACCTTCTCGCCCTGCAATTCGGCGACGACGGCCTGCACCCGCTGGCCGCGCATGCCGACGCAGGCGCCGACCGGGTCGATCGACTTGTCGCGTGAAATCACCGCGATCTTCGCACGAGACCCAGGGTCGCGAGCGACCGCCATGATCCGCACAATGCCGTCGTAAATTTCCGGAACTTCCATGGCGAACAGCTTCGCCATGAACTCGGGGCGAGTGCGCGAGAGAAAGATCTGGGGGCCGCGCTGCTCGCGGCGCACGTCGTAGATGTAGGCGCGAATGCGATCGCCGAGGCGGACGTTCTCGCGTGGGATCATTTCGTCGCGACGGATGATGCCTTCCGCGCGGCCGAGATCGACGATGACGTTGCCGTATTCGACGCGCTTGACGGTGCCGTTGACGATTTCGCCGATGCGGTCCTTGTATTCGCTGTGCTGGCGCTCGCGCTCAGCCTCGCGAACCTTCTGGACGATCACCTGCTTGGCGTTCTGCGCGGCGACGCGGCCGAATTCGAGCGGTGGCAGCTTGTCGATGAACGTGTCACCGACCACGGCGTCGGGCTTGCGCTTCTTCGCGTCCGCGACAGTGATCTGCTGATTGTCGTTCTCGACCTCGTCAGCGACCGTCACGACGCGCGTAAGATGCGTCTCGCCGGTGCGCGGATCGATCTCGCAGCGAATGTCGTTCTCGGCGCCGTAGCGCGCCTTGGCGCCTTTTTGCAGCGCCTCTTCCATCGCCTGGATGACGATTTTGCGATCGATCGATTTCTCACGTGCGAGAGCGTCTGCGATCTGCAGCAACTCCAAACGGTTCGCACTGATGCCTGCCTGAGCCATGCCTTGGCACCCTCACTTCATCTTGCTGGCGTCAACTTGCTTCGTATTCTTGGCCTGCCCTTTTGGGGACCGGCCACCACGTGGTTTGCCGGGCTTACCGGCTTTTGTTTCCGCGTCGTTGGCGCCGCCACCCTTGGCGCGCCGCAGTGCGTCTCGAACCAATTCATCCGTCAGAACCAGCTTCGCGGATCCGATCAGCGCGACGGGCAGGCCGATGATCTGCTTGCCATGTTCGCTGTCTTCGATCTCGATCCGCGCCTCGCCGTCCTCGTATCCTTCGATCTCGCCGCGAAACCGCTTGCGGCCCGAAATCGCTTCCTTGAGCTCGATCTTGACCTCGTAGCCCGCCCACCGTTCGAAATCGGCGGGCCGTACCAGCGGACGATCGATGCCGGGAGAAGAAACCTGCAACCGATATGCGCCTTCCACCGGGTCGTGAACATCGAGCAGCGGCGAAATAGCGTGCGACACGGCTTCGCAGTCTTCAACCGCCATGCTGCCGTCCACGCGTTCCGCCATGATTTCCAGGATTGCGTCGTTGCCGCCCATCAAGCGGACCAGCACGAGGCGATAGCCCATGCTTTCGAGAACCGGCTCTATAAGGGCCGCAACACGCGCAGCCACGCCGATCTCACCAACAAAACGCGTTTCATCTCCCGGACCGCTCAAGCGCTCCATCCGTGCCCGGCTGTCATTTACGATTGTGCTCTACCGAAATCCCAAAACAAAAAGAGCGGACCCAACGGGCCCACTCTCAGAGTTGAGATGATCATGAGCAATCACAAGATAGCGAGCCTTCGAGCGCCTTGCAAGTGCCTTTTGCGGGGTTGTCCGGCGCAGTGCCGGGAAACCGCGCAGGGCCACGGACTTAGAATGGCTCCCGGCGCCGGTCGGGATGCAGGGTTTAGCGCCCGAGTGCCGTTCAACCGTTCTTGAAATTGGGTTTACGCTTCTCGACGAAAGCGGTCATGCCCTCTTTCTGGTCCTCGGTCGCGAACATGGCGTGGAATACGCGGCGTTCGAAGCGAATGCCTTCCGTGAGCGTCGTCTCGAAGGCGCGGTTAACCGATTCCTTGGTCATCATGGCGATCGGGATCGATTTGCCCGCGATGAGGGACGCGACCTTCAGCGTTTCCTCGATCAGCTTGTCGGCGGCGACCACGCGGCTGACGAGACCGCACTTGTTGGCTTCGTCGGCGTCCATCATGCGGCCGGTCAGACACATATCCATGGCCTTGGCCTTGCCGACGAAACGCGCCAGCCGCTGCGTACCGCCGGCGCCCGGCATGACGCCGAGGTTGATCTCGGGCTGGCCGAATTTCGCGGTGTCGGCGGCTATGATGAAGTCGCACATCATGGCGAGTTCGCAGCCGCCGCCGAGGGCGTAGCCGGCAACCGCCGCGACCACCGGCTTGCGCGCCCGCGCAACACGGTCCCAGCTTCCGATGAAGTCTTCCTTGTAGGCCGACATATAGGTTTTGGACTGCATTTCCTTGATGTCGGCGCCGGCGGCGAAGGCTTTCTCGCTTCCGGTGAGGACGATGCAGCCGATCTTGTCATCGGCCTCGAAGCCGTCGATCGCGGTCGTGAGCTCGGCGATCAGCGCCGCGTTAAGCGCATTGAGTGCCGCCGGGCGGTTGAGCGTAATGAGGCCGACGTTGCCACGCGTTTCGGCGATGATGTTTGTGTAGGCCATTGGGCACCTCTCGTGATGTTCGTTTTGGGGTTCGTTCGTGCCTACCGCTGGCAGAGTTACCGCTGGCAGATCGGGCAGAAGAATGTCGATCGTCCGGCTTGGACGTTGCGGCGCACCTTGCCCCGGCAAGCGGGCGTCATGCAAGGCTCGCCTTCGCGGCCATAGACGTGGAAGCGGTGCTGGAAATAGCCCATCGAGCCGTCGGCCTGCTGGTAGTCGCGCAAGGTCGAACCGCCGGCCTCGATGGCTTCAGCGAGGATGGCCTGGATATGCGGGATCAGCGCGCTGGTGCGTGCGTTCGGCTTGCCCGTGGGCGTTGCGAGGCAGGCGGCGGCGCGCAACGGATTGAGGCGCGTGCGAAAGAGCGCCTCGCAGACGTAGATGTTGCCGAGGCCCGCAATAATGCGCTGGTCGAGCAGGAAACTCTTGAGGTCGCTGCGCCGTCCGGCGGCGTGTTGGGCGAGTAGAACCGGCGTGAGGTCAGGCCCAAGCGGCTCGACACCTAGTCCCGCCAGGAGTGGATGCGCGGCGACGCCGGCTGACGTCGTGAGATCCATGAGACCGAAACGGCGCGGATCATTGTAGACGATCTCGATGCCGCTCTCGAGGCGCAGGACGACATGATCGTGGGTATCGCGATTGCCCTGGTTATGGGTGAATTCGCCGAGCTGACCAGGCTTACGGTCGCGCCCGACGATGCTGACGCGGCCGCTCATGCCGAGATGGACGATAAGGACGCTACCGTCATCGAGGTGGGCCAGGATGTACTTGGCGCGCCGCGTCAGCGTTTCGACCGTGCGCCCCGTCAGCCGAGCGCCGAAATTCTCGGGAAATGGAATGCGCAGATCGGCGCGGCGCTGCTCGACGCGCACGATCCGCTGGCCAACGAGCACCGGCTCGAGACCACGGCGGACCGTTTCCACTTCGGGCAATTCGGGCATTTCAGGTTCCGGGGTCACCGACGAGGTCTACCGAAGCAATGCCTGCGAGTGCGGCCGCTTCGTCATTGTCGGAACTGTCGCCGGAAATGCCGATCGCGCCGAGGAGTTCGCCGTCCTTGGTGCGGATCAGCACGCCGCCGGGAACCGGCACCATCAAGCCGCCGACCGCGTGCGTGACGGCTGCGATGAACGACGGCTGGCTCTGCGACCGCGTGTAGAGCGTGCGCGATCCGAGCCCCATCGCCAGCGCGCCGTGCGCCTTGCCGATCGCGACTTCAGAGCGCTTAAGGCTCGTTCCATCTTCGGCGACCGCGACTTTCAGGGCACCGCGTGCGTCGAGCACCACGATCGCGAGTGGGCTCATGCTCTTCGAGCGCGCGTACGCGATGGCAGCATCGACCATGGCCTTGGCAGCGATGAGTTTCATAAGGCGGGGTTCCTGATGGGCTGTGATCGTGACTTCTAGCTCATGGCACACCGGCGGGCGAGGTCGTTGCGGCGCGCCACGTCGCAGGCGGTTGCACGGCTTCCCGACACGCCTATATGCAACCGTGGGTGCTGGGGTTCAACTCATTGGAGGACGCCACATGCAAGCTGTCGAGATTCAATCGCACGCCCGCAAAATGCTGGAGGCCCATGGGAGCCAGGCAATCGTTGAGGCCACGCGCAAGGCAAAGACCTGCGAGCGGGCCGGCGACGACTCCGGGGCGTCGGATTGGCGGCGCGTCGAGAGTGCGCTGCGGCTGATGCGGGGCCCGCGCGAGACCTGAGGGCGCGCAAACCGCAGAAACCGAGCGCGGATTTGCCCGCTTCCGGGACTGTGCCGGCGGGCTTATGGTGCCGGCATGACCGGCTCAGCAAACGATAGACAAGATACGACGGGCGCCACCACATTTGGCTTTCGCACGGTTGCGGAAGGCGAACGGCAGGGGCTGGTCAATCAGGTGTTCAGTGGCGTGGCCGAACGCTACGACCTCATGAACGACCTGATGTCCGGAGGCCTGCACCGGCTCTGGAAAAGCGATCTGATCGTGCGGTTGAACCCGCCGAAGGGTGCCACGCCATTCCGGTTGATCGACGTTGCCGGCGGCACGGCGGACATCGCGCTCCGCGCTATGGCAGCGGGCGGCTCCGGGATGAGCGCAGTCGTATGTGATATCAGCCCGGAGATGCTGGCGGTCGGTACGCGCAAAATCGCTGAAGCAGGGCTATCCGCGCGGGTCGGCGCCGTGGTCGGCAATGCCGAGGCGCTGCCGTTCGCCGATCGGTCGTTCGACGCCTACACGATCGCCTTCGGCATCCGCAACGTCACCCACATCGACCGGGCGCTCGCGGAGGCCTACCGTGTATTGCGGCCGGGTGGGCGGTTCCTGTGCCTCGAGTTCTCTCACGTCGACGTGCCCATTCTCGACAAGCTCTATGACCTGCACTCTTTTGAGGTCATTCCGCGGCTCGGTGCAATCGCCGCCGGGGCCGCCGAGCCGTATCGCTATTTGGTCGAGAGCATTCGCAATTTCCCGAATCAGCAGGCATTCGCGCGCCTCGTAACTGCAGCCGGATTCGCGCGCGTCGACGTCCGCAACCTAACAGGTGGCATCGCCGCCATTCACTCGGGCTGGCGCATTTAAATTATTGATATTTATAAATTTTTACCTGCGTGCCGGGGGACTCGATTGTCGGCGTGTGTGCGCACTTCGCCAAAACCTCTGATTGAGTTGCGCAACGTTTAAATGTTTATTGACGGCTGTCCCAGAATATCACGCTCGGGTAAGCCCGCCGCAAGGGAACTGTGGGTGGGCTGGGCAGGGAGCATGGGAATCCGATGGCAGTTCAGTCCTCGTCACGGCAGGGCAGAGGGATCGCCGCGCGGGCGGTGGTGGTCGCAGGGCTGGCATTGTCGCTGGGCGCGTGCTCGCAATCGGCCGATCAAATGCTCGGTGGATCGCTGACGCCGCCGGAAGCACGGACGGACGTCGCCACGAGCGCGGCGCCGTCTCGATCTGATCTCGAAAAGGCGACCGAGCACTGGGGCAAGGAGCACGCCAAATCGCCGCGCGACGGCAAGGCCGCGGTCAACTATGCGCGCAATCTGAAGGCGATGGACCGCAAGGCCGAGGCGCTTGGCGTCCTCCAGTCGTCGTACATGTACAACGCGCAGGACCGCGAGTTCCTCTCCGAGTTCGGCCGTCTTGCACTCGACCAGGGGCATGCGCCGCTGGCGCAGCAACTCCTCGAGCGGGCAGACGATCCGGCGAAGCCCGATTGGAAAGTTCTCTCGGCGCGCGGCGCGGCGCTGGCCAAGCAGGGGAAGTATAAGGAGGCTATCCCGTTCTTCGAGCGCGCGCATCTGCTGGTGCCGGAACAGGCGAGCGTCATGAACAATCTCGCACTTGCCTACACGATGGACGGGCAGGCCAATCGCGCCGAGCCTCTGCTGCGTCAGGCGAAAGCGGCGGACGATGGCGACCCGCGCGTGCGCGAGAACCTGGCATTGGTGCTGAGGCTGCAAGGTAAGGCCGGTGAAGCCAATCGCGTCGCCATGGGCACGGAAGAGCAGCCGTTGATGACAGCGCCCGTTTCGGTCGTGTCCAACCCACAACCCCAGCCAGCGCGCGTCTCGGAGACGCCGGCTCGCCGGGCGAGCAAGGCAAAGGCGGCGGCTAAGACAGCGGCGATCGACGCAGATGCCGATCCTGAGGCGGTGATCCGCGCTGCGCTCAATGCCGACATCGCGAACGACAAAGCGCGCGCCCGCCCCATCGCGACATCGAGCACGCCGCGGTAGTGGGGCTTCGAGGCCGCCGTAAATTTTTCACGCTTTTAGGTGCTGCTGCTCCTCATCCCGACCTTCTCCCCGTACGAACGGGGAGAAGGGAAAGAAGCGGAGCGGCCGAAGGTCGAGAGGTGAATGCGCCAACCGGCGAGGCATTGCCGCGGCGCGTGTAGGCGTCGTGTCGAAGGCGGGCCTCCGGCACGCAGTGCGACCGCGGAATAATCAGAGCCTCGATACCTCGACTTCCTTCGACGTGATGAATTCGAGGAGCGCGGCCTGGCCGTTCTGCGTCGCGGCGATGCCGCGCTTGATCGCGGCAACGATGTCGCCCGGTTTCTCGACACGCTCGCCGTAACCTCCAAACGCGCGTGCCATTGCGGCATAGTCGCCGGAGATGTCGGTCGATCGGTACTTCTCGGTCGAGACCGGCATCACCTTCAGCTCGATGGCCATCGAGAAGTTGTTCAGCAAAATCGACAGGATCGGGATGCGCTCGCGCACCGCGGTCTCGAAGTCCATGCCGGTGAAGCCGATCGCGGCGTCCCCCCACACGTTGATGCAGAGCTTATCCGGCTTCGCGAGTTTGGCGCCCATGGCGAATCCCAGTCCCGCACCGAGCTGCGTGGTCTTGCCCCAGCCGATGTAGGACAGTGGCGTCGTCGATTTCCAGAACGGCGAAAGCTGATCGCGCGGGCTGCCGGCATCGTGCGTGATGATGGTGTTTGCGATGTCGACGGTCTTCTGCAGATCCCACAGCACGCGATAGGGGTTCAGCGGCGCGTCGTTGCTGGTGAGCTTCGGCATCCACTTGGCGAGCCATGGCTCGTTCGTGTCCGCAATCTCCTTGGCGACCTTCTTGTGATCCTTCGCCTTGCCGCCGTGGAGCTTCCGCACCTCGGCAAGCATTGCTTCGAGAACGATCTTGGCATCGCCAGCGATGCCGAGCGCAACGGGCACATCCTTGTTGATGTCGCCGGGGTCGAGCGTCGCCTGGATGATCTTGGCGCCGGCCGGCATTTTCACGCCGAAATTGGTCTCGGTGAACGAGCAGCCGATGCCGAAGATGAGGTCCGACTTGTCGAGGAACGTGCGCACCGCCTGCGGGATCGCGAGGCCGCCAGAGCCGAGTGACAGCGGGTGCGTTTCGGGAAACGCGCTCTTGCCTTCAAGGCTCGTTGTGACGGGGATCGCGAGCAGTTCGGCGAGTTCCTTGAGCTCGGTCCAGGCTTCGGCCCAATGAACGCCCTGGCCGGCATAGATGACGGGCCGCTTCGCGGCCACGAGCATCTTCGCGGCTTCGGCGACCGCGGAGAGGTCGGTGCCGGTGCGAATGCGCTGCGGTGACGCATAATCCTTGGGGTCGACCTCCTCGGCCCACAGGTCGGCAGGGATCTCGACAAGGACGGGGCCGCCGCGGCCCGACTTCAGGTTCTGGAAGGCGCGGCGGAAGACGTTCGGGATTTCCTTGGCCGATGTGATCGGCTCGGCAGTCTTGGTGATCGACCGCATGGAGACCGAGGCATTGTAGTTGCGCTCCACCCAGGCGAGCCGGCGCTGGTAGCCCATTGGCAGGACCAGGATCGGAATGCTCTCGCTGTAGGCCTGTGCGACACCGCCATAGGCGTTTTCAGTGCCTGGGCCGTGCTGCATGGCGAAGATGCCGATCGTCTTGCCCGAGGTCACGCGGCTCACCGCATCGGCCATATGAAGGCCGGTCCGTTCCTGGCGTACGATAATCGGGCGTATGTCGAACTTGGCGACGTGCTCCAGAATGTGATTGACCGGGTACCCGATGATGTACTCGACCCCCTCCTGTTTGAGGATGGTCGCGATGGCATCTCCTACCTTCATGTGGAGTCCCTTCCCTGTTGGCGCCGGCGGGCGTTCTGTTCTTGGTCGACATCGAAGCACGCCATGGCGTATCGGCCAAGCATAGGCGGGGGCTACGGGCATCACTTTCGTGCAGATCTGGTCCGCTGGCGGGGTCGTTCGATGCTTCCGGGAGCTTGCCAACAGTGGTTGCGGCACTCATTGTGCTCGGAAAGGACTTACTGTCCGACCATATTAATCGACGATAAACCACGATATACGCAAGCGATAGCGTGTATATATCTCGTTTCGCTAAGTATATTGTTGGTATGTCTATGGATTGGCCGGCGATTTACTTTGGTTTAATCATGTCGTGTTTAATGTGTTGTTTCCTAAATTGGATTTCTTTCCACGAAAATCGCGACTTTTACTCCGTATTAATTTGGCGGAGGTAGTGTGACCTCAAGTTCCGGCGGGTCGTGAGTGACCGACGGACTTCGACCCCCGGGGTCGCGGAGTTAGTCAGAGTGGGAGAGTGATATCATGAAGACCCTCGTTCGTTTCGCGAAGTGCGAGTCCGGCGCCACGGCCATCGAATATGGCCTCATCGCCGCCCTCATCAGCGTCGGCATCATCGCCGTCGTCACCAACGTCGGCACCGAGATCAAGGCGACCTTCACGGACGTCGACACGGGCCTGAAGTCGCGCACGAAGTAATTTGGCAGCGCTGGTGGCCATTCGCGCCGCCAGCCGCCCGTGCAATCGATAAGGCCGCCAGCCTCCACAAGGGGCGGGCGGCCTTCCGTTTTTTACGCGCCCACCGGCTCGAAAACGCCGCGCCGGCGCCGCACCTATTGAATTCCCGCTGATTTACGATAGACGGTACCGCAAATGCGCCGCGGCCTTTCTGGCACGGGCGCCGAAGCCGTTTTATCGGACCCCAACCCATCATGACCTCTGCCGAACTCTCGCCAGCGACCGCGGCGACTTTCATCAACATCGGCGAACGCACCAACGTCACCGGCTCGGCCAAGTTCAGGAAGCTGATCGAGGCGAACGATTACGCGGCAGCGCTCGCCGTCGCTCGCGAGCAGGTCGAGAGCGGCGCCCAGATCATCGACGTGAACATGGACGAGGGACTTCTCGACAGCGAGAAGGCGATGACCACGTTCCTCAACATGATCGCTTCGGAGCCGGACATCGCGCGCGTCCCGGTGATGATCGACAGCTCCAAGTGGAGCGTCATCGAAGCCGGCCTAAAGTGCGTTCAGGGTAAACCGATCGTCAATTCGATCAGCATGAAGGAGGGCGAAGAGGCCTTCCTGGCGCAGGCGCGCAAGGTGCGCCGCTATGGCGCCGCGGTCGTGGTCATGGCGTTCGATGAGGAAGGTCAGGCCGATACCGTCGAGCGCAAGGTTTCGATCTGTGAGCGCGCCTACAAACTGCTCACCGAGAAGATCGGCTTTCCGCCCGAGGATATCGTTTTCGACCCCAACATCTTTGCCGTTGCGACCGGCATCGACGAGCATAACGGCTACGGTGTCGCCTTCATCGAGGCGACCCGGCGGATCAAGGAAGCCTGCCCGCACGCACACATCTCGGGCGGCGTCTCGAATCTCTCGTTCTCGTTCCGCGGCAACGAGACCGTGCGGCAGGCCATGCATTCGGTGTTTCTGTACCATGCGATCAAGGCCGGCATGGACATGGCGATCGTCAACGCCGGCCAGCTCCCGGTCTATGACGACATCGAGTCCGAGCTGAGGGAGCTGTGCGAGGACGTCATCCTCAATCGTCGCCCGGACGGGACCGATCGTCTGCTCGAGGCGGCCCAGCGGTTCAAGGGAGACGGCACCAAGCGCAAGGAAGCCGATCTGTCGTGGCGCGAGACGACGGTCGAGGAGCGCCTCAAGCACGCGCTGGTACACGGTGTCACGGATTTCATCGAGATCGATACCGAAGAGGCTCGGCAGGGCGTCGCGAAACCGCTGCATGTGATCGAAGGGCCGCTGATGGCCGGCATGAATGTCGTCGGCGACTTGTTCGGCGCCGGCAAGATGTTCCTGCCGCAGGTGGTCAAATCGGCGCGCGTGATGAAGCAGGCGGTGGCGTATCTGCAGCCGTACCTGCAGGCCGAGAAGGAAGCGTCCGGGCTGACCGAGATGCCGGCCGCAGGCAAGATCGTCATGGCCACTGTCAAAGGCGACGTGCACGACATCGGCAAGAACATCGTTGGCGTCGTCCTCCAGTGCAACAACTACGAGGTCATCGATCTCGGCGTGATGGTGCCGGCGGCGAAGATCCTTGAAGTGGCCAAGCGCGAGAAGGCCGACGTTATCGGTCTTTCAGGCCTGATCACGCCGTCGCTCGATGAGATGTGCACGGTCGCCGCCGAGATGGAACGCCAAGGCTTCAACGTGCCGCTGCTGATTGGCGGCGCGACGACCAGCCGCGTGCACACCGCCGTCAAGATCAGCCCGAACTATTTGCGCAATCAAGCGATTCACGTGCTGGACGCGAGCCGCGCGGTCGGCGTCGTGTCCAAGCTCCTGTCCGATACCGAACGCGATCCCTACGTTGCGGGCATCCGCGCCGAGTACGAGAAGGCGCGCAATGCGCACATCCGCTCGGAGGCCAACAAGCAGCGCATCACGCTGGATGCGGCGCGCGCAAATGCATTCACCGCGGATTGGTCGACCTTCGATCCCGTGCGCCCGGCGCAAATGGGTGTGCAGCGGATCGCGGCCTACGATCTCGCCGAGCTCGTGCCGTATATCGACTGGACGCCCTTCTTCCAGACGTGGGAGTTGCGCGGGCGTTATCCGATGATCCTCGAGGACGCGAAGTACGGCGTGGAAGCGCGCAAGCTGCTCGACGACGCGCGCGCGATGCTTGATCGGCTGGTGCGCGAGAAGTGGCTCACCGCCAACGCCGTCCTTGGATTCTGGCCGGCGAATACGGTCGGCGACGATATCGAGATTTTTGCCGAAGATGGCCGCAACGCGCCGCTCGCAGTGTTTCATACGTTGCGCCAGCAGATCGCGCGCGATCCCGGTCGCAGCCGCGCGCATGTCGCGCTCTCGGATTTCATCGCACCGAAGGACAGCGGCCGGCAGGATTATATCGGTGCCTTTGCGGTCACGACGGGGATCGGCGAGGAAGCCGCACTCGAAGCGCACATCAAGACGACCGATGACTACGGGCGGATCATGCTGAAGGCGCTCGCTGATCGGCTCGCCGAAGCATTTGCGGAGCGCCTGCACGAGCGCGTGCGCCGCGAATTCTGGGGCTACGCCGACGACGAGCAGCTCACGAAGCAGCAGATCATCGAGGAAGGCTATCAGGGTATTCGCCCCGCACCGGGTTATCCAGCCCAGCCGGATCACACCGAGAAGGCGACGATCTGGCAGTTGCTGGATGTCGAAACGGCGGCGGGCATATCGCTGACCGAGAGTTTCGCGATGTGGCCGGGCGCGTCCGTCTCAGGGCTCTATTTCGCGCATCCCGACAGCCACTACTTCGGCGTTGGGAAAATCGAGCGCGACCAGGTTGCGGACTACGCGCGCCGCAAGGGTTGGTCAGTCGAGGAATGCGAACGCTGGCTCGCGCCGATCCTGAATTACGATCCGACGAGAAAGTAATGTTCCGGCGTCGGTCGCGTCTCGCGGCGCCTGCGGCAACAAAAAAAGCCGGCCAACGGGCCGGCTTTTGATTTGTGGCCATCGCTGCTTTCAATTCAGCGCGACGGCGGGTACGTGATTAGCGCCTAGTTGGCGGATGCAGTGGTTTGACACGCCAGCGCAGGTCGTCAAAGAACCCGAATATCCAACGAGCGTGCCGCGGCCCGGAAGTGCCGGTCTTCGAGGTCGCCCGTCTGGGAGGTGGAAGGCGGCGTGTCAGCATTGACCACTCCATCATAGTTGATGAGCCCGCTTTGCCCAATCGCGATCCCAGCCGCTGGCGAACGAGGCACTTGCGGCAGGATGCGCGCAGATGCACCGGACGAGCGGCAGTTATCAGCGAAGAGGGCGAAATGCAGGCTGGTGGGGATGAGATCGGCGATTGGAGTCGAAGGTAGGTCGGCAGGCGGCCCCATCCTTGGCCACCGGATCCTTGCAGTGCTGTTCGAGCAACTCGCCAGCATGCCCTCGCTCATTGCAGTGCCGAATGCGACGATCGCTTCGGCTGCATCGTAAGCGACGCAACAAGTCACGTGCGGCCCGAAGGCCGGTTCGTTGAAAAGCAGAAAAACGCTGCTCTCACCATCAAGATAGGTGATTCGTATGACAGTGGGATAGCTATCATAGGACGACGCGGGCGGTGCGGTGGCGGGTTTCGAAGACGCTGATGCCGCGTCGCAACGATTGCGGTGCCATTTTCGCCGCACACGGCCTCGCTGCCGGAAGGTGCGGGCATCAGACAGCCGCCCGGTCGGACCCAGTCCGAAGGCTCGTGACGCGCCGAGCGCGCAGTGTCGGTATTTCGTATGCGATGAGAAAGCTCAAAAGAAAAATGATCGTCCCGGGACCACCGCGCATATTGGCGGGCCCGAAACGATCATTTTCATTTCAAAGCTGTTGTCGCACAGCGAACGGCATAAGCGCTGTTCGGGTGATTCTTAGACTGCGAAATCCGCGAGCTTTGCGCCTTTGGACAAGCGCGCGGCGAGCCATTTCGGCTGACGGCCACGGCCAGTCCAGGTCTCTTCCGGATTATCTTTGTTACGGAATTTTACAGCGACTTTCGAGCCGTTGGTACGCTTTGCAGCGCGCGGCGAGCCTGTGAGATCTTCGATCTTATAACCGAGGCTTTCGGCCACCGCGATCACCTTGCGGCGGGCCAGCGTCATATCATTGCGACGCGCCGCAGTGATCGCTTTGGACAGGCGCGTCTCATGATCGAGCAGCTCTTTCAGCGACATCTTGTCGTAGTTTATGGCAGCCATGGTACCTCGTGCTCCTTTTGGATCCGGATTGGATAGTTCTGAAAGCTGGGATCGGGCGACTTTTATTTGTATTCCGTGCCGGGCGCAATACGCGTCGCGTAGATGTTACTGAGCACAGGCGGTAGGCTCATTTACAGCGCAAAACGGTATTCCTCTTATATATTCCGTATTTTCGACGAGAATGACAAGTGCTTTCTGCGCTGGCGGCCCAATCGGTCCAAGCAGAGCTGCCCGCTGGTATTATTCAATCAGTCGAATGACGACCTCATATATCGGATTAAGTTAATTGCTCTCAGCCGCCGGTGGGCGCGGTTCAGTTTCGACGATCCGAGCCTTGGGAATTTGAATATCGTGCATTCTGCAAAGGCGAAACGCGAATGCCGGCGCGACGCGAGGGGCGCTCGTCCCGCACCGCAATGGTGCGTTAGCAGCCAACCGAGCTGGCTGCCAACACGATGAATTGCCTAAATATTATTATTGAAAGGGAACGCATCCGGCATATTCTGGTTGGAATCGGCAGATCGCCGATCAGCAGGCCAAATGGCTAGGATGGAGAGCCGGCATGGCAATGAACGATGCCCGTTTGCAATTGGAAGGCTTCAGTCTGACGACCGCCGAAATTCTGTATCGATTGCCCGATTATCCCGCGCTGCTGCAAACCTACGTTTGGCAAGAGTACGATCTCCACCCACGGTTTCCCCGGTTGAAGGCATTTCTGGCGTTCTGGGCCGCCAATCTAGAGGGGCCGCTCTACCGCATCACGGTTGCCCACAAAGGGCTGATCTCGCCTCGAGAGGTGCGAATCGCCGCCGATCAGCTTCATTTGCATTGAAAATCCGCTTTGACTTCGGCGGATACCGATCCGACACGTGCAAGTTTGGCGCTTAATTCTCGTGGCGGAGGGATGGTTGCCCCCCGCCCGAGAATGTCTCCCGATACACAATCCACAACCCGACACTCATTTGGGCCGCTACCGCGTTGACCCGCATGGGCGACTCGGGTTGCGATCGCCGGGCGCCTGGGATCGGCACACGCATAGACTCAGGGACGGGTCAAAGCGGTTGCCGATGGGGTTTCCGGGGGAGGATGGGGGTTTATCGTGGAACGCAATTTGGCCAGCCATGCATCAGCGAGGCGTCGGGGCGGCCTGCCGCGCCTGTACGTCGCGATCTGGGTGGCTCTTTCGAGCATGGCACTGACGTATCTGGCCATGTTCTCAATCCGCCCGGATCTGGCCGACGGGTTAGGCCGGCACATCGCTGCGCTAGCGGGTTCAGAATCCTCGCCCATGAGAGCCAGCGAGATCGATGGCGTCCGCACCTTGGCTGAGCTTGCCGACCTTCGCCGCACGGTCGATACCTTGCAGACCGAGTTGAGCACCGTGCGGGCAGCCGTTGCCGGGCGCGAGGATCGCGACCAGGCGTTCGCCGCACGGCTCTCCGCGATCGAGGCGCAAAGGGTTGCGGAGCAGTCGAACCCGTTGTCGACCGCCAGCATCAATCCACCGTCCGATGCACGGACCCGGTCCGACGACGAGCCGGCGACTGCCCGCGGCGCCAGGGGCCGGACCGTCGAGGTGCCACCTGTCGAACTCGCACCGCCGACGCTGACACTCAATTCATTGCCGGAACGCGCGCCGCCACGGCAGGAGAAGCCAAGCGAGCGGGAGCGCGTCGCCTTCGGTCCGCCGCAGGTCAAGCCATCTGCCGCTGAACCCTCGGGACCGAGGGGGGTGCAAATAGCCATGGGCCCGTCGGTCGATGCCTTGCGCATCAGTTGGATGCTGCTGTCCGAGCGGCACAAGGAAATCCTGCGCGTCTATGAGCCTCGGTTTGTTCCAACGACGGGTGCCAGTCCGGGATATCGCCTCATCGCCGGCCCGATAGAGAACACCGCTGCAGCCAACCGGGTTTGTGCAGAACTGCGAGCGCGCCGCGTGACGTGTGGCGTGTCCGCTTTCGGAGGCGAGCCGCTGTAGTTGTCGTCTCGCTCAGTGCACCGGCGCCGTAATCAAGTGCTCATCAGGACGATAACTGCGCTCTGAATAAGCAGGACACCGAGCCAGTGTCCGCCGTCGATAAAAGTCAGGGTGCCCTTGGCGCCCTGAAACTGGTGATTGACGACCAGAGAACTCATTACGAAGCCGGCCCAGATCATCAAGCCTGAGAAAAGGCCATTGCGCAGTGTCATCGCCACGCCACCGCGCGAGAGATGCAGAAAGACGCCGGCGAGCATCGTCGCCATCACCAGCAATGCCACGAACGCGACGATGAACGGTACCGGCGAGGGACCCGAACCGCTGCCCTTCACGAATTTCTCGTCGAGGTTGGCGGCGGCCATCCACTGCTTCGACAGCAGCCCGTACCAGATGCCCCCGAAGATGAAACTCGCAACCGCCGCCATGGCGACGGCGGTGTAGCTAATGCCGGTGATGTGCATGGCAGTCGTCTCATGTTGTCGATGTGGGACGCACGCCGCAGCATCGGCTCAGCATGGCCCCATGGCAATGGTGCCGGGCCGACATCAATTTGTCGATGTGGCCGATACGCCGAGCCACTAAGCGCGCAGTTGCCACACCGCAGCGCGCTTGATCTCCGCATCCTCGAGCTCCCGCGTTACTGGAACCTCGAACTGGGCGACGGCTGTGAAGGCATCGGTCGGAAAGTAGTTGCGGCGTGGGTCGCCCACGAGCACGCGACTGCCGCGCGCCGCCGCCGCCTGTATGAATGACATGACGCGCTCGGCGAGTGGGCGCTCATAGAAGAGATCGCCGACGAGCACGATATCTGCGGGCGGCGGCGCTCCGGCAAGCCAATCGTCGGTGGTGGCCTCGACCGATACACCGTTGGCGATCGCGTTGATGCCGATCGCGGCGACGGCGATCGCGTCGATATCGGAGGCGTCGACGCGACGGGCGCCGACCATTGCCGCGGCGATCGCCGAGAGCCCCGAACCGGCGCCGATGTCGATCGCGGTGCGGCCTTGGATCTCCTCGCCGTGGTCGAGAACATATCTCGCAAGCGCCTGCCCGCCCGCCCAGGCAAATGCCCAGTAGGGCGGCGGCAGTCCCATTTCGCCCAATTCCTCCTCCGTCTTGCGCCAGATCGGCAACGACTCCTCTGCCAGGTGGAGGCGGATCTCGGGCACCAGCGGCGGCGCCATGAGCCGGGTGTTGGCGAGGATGAAGCCGGAGCGATCGATCATGCGTGTGGGGGTCTCCGGGTAAGGTCATCCTGTGAGGGAGTGTCGTTGCACGATCGTTCACGCGATGACAGAGATATTGGACGAGTGAGAGCAAAAGCGGAGCCCGACGAGCGAATGACCGGTACGATCACGCCCGTGCTGCGTTTCGCACCGAGCCCGAACGGTCGCCTCCACGTCGGCCACGCATTCGCGGCGTTCGTCGGCCGGGCATGGGCGGATCGGCTCGGTGGCCGGTATCTGCTCCGGATCGAAGACATCGATTCTGTCCGCAGCACTCAAGCCAATGTCGACGGGATATTCCGTGACCTCGCGTGGCTCGGCGTGACGTGGGACGGGCCGGTGCGGCGCCAGTCCGAGCATATCGCGACGTATCAGGCCGCCGCTGATCGGCTCGCTGCATCAGGCCTGCTCTATCCGTGCTTTGCCAGCCGCCAGGAAATCCATGTCGCGCGGGCCGCCGCTGGTGGCGGAACAGACCCCGATGGATCGCCGCTCTACCCTGGCCACAGTCGCGGCATGCCGCGTGCGGAGATCGAGGCGCGGCGCGCGCGAGGCGAGCCGTACGTGATGCGGCTCGACATGACACGGGCGATGGCGGCGGCCTCGGACCGGCTCGCCGGGGCGGCGCTCTCCTTTATAGAGATCGACGAAAACGGCGCGTCGCAGCGCATCACATGCGACCCCGGCCGCTGGGGTGATGTCGTGATCCAGCGCAAGGAGGTGCCGACGAGCTACCACTTGTCCGTCGTCGTCGATGACGTGCTCCAGGGCATTACCCATGTCACTCGAGGCCGCGATCTGTTCAACGCCACCGACATCCACCGCTTGCTCCAGGTGCTGCTGGATCTGCCCGAGCCGGTCTACAGCCATCACCGGCTGATCGTCGACGATGCCGGCCGCAAGCTGTCAAAAAGTGCCCGTGACACCAGCCTGGCCGAACTCCGGGATGCGGGCGTGACCCCCGCTGACATTCGGCGACTGATCGGATTCGCCTGAGGGCGGGCGCAGCGCTGAATGCCAACTCAATCCCACCCTATCCGCCTCCACGCGCCGGCTTGCCAGCGACAGCCGTTGCTGTTCGTTCATCGAGCCGTCGCAGGTCCGCCATTTAATCGGATCATCAGTGTTGTCGCGAATCGGGATTGCCGGCCTTGTCGGCTCTCGCAGGGATGAACGCTCAGGAAGGGAGTTCGGCAATGTTGCGCATAGCGGGTGCAGTCGCACTGCTGTTGACGTTGATGATTGCGCCGTCGCAGGCGCAGAGGGGACCGGGCGGCGATCGTTGGGTGCCGCTGGGTGAACTGAAGGTCGGCTTTGTGGCGGATCGCGACGTGCTGCGGCTCACGCGCGACGAGGAGTGGTTCCGTCGTGAGGGACCGTTCAGCGACCTGCGGTTGACGGCCGAGCGCAACGACGTCCACTTGATCAACGTGCGCGTCGTGTATCTCAACGGCTTTGCCGAAGACTACAAGATCGACCAGCTGCTTCGTCAGCGCCAGAGCATCAATATCGATCTGCGCGGCGATCGCAGCTATCTCCGACAGATCGAGTTCATCTATCGCTCGCGGCTGAATTTCAAGGGCGAAGCGCGCCTGTCGGTCGATGCGAAGGTCTCGCGCCGTGGTCCCCCTGGACCGGGTGGTCCTGGCCCGCAGGTCGAACTGCTTGGCTCGCAGAAAATCGGCTTCAAAGTCGATCGCGACGTCTTGCGGATCGGTCGCAAGGAGGGCCGCTTCCGCCGCATCGCACTGCGCGCCGTCGATAACGACATCGAAGTGCTCGACATGAAGATCTTCTACGGTCGCGGTCCCGCCGACGACGTCCAGGTGCGTCGCGTGTTGCGCGCCGGCCAGCGGTCGGAGCCCATCGATCTTCGGGGCGACGAGCCACGGGTCATCGACCGGATCGAGTTCATCTATCGCGCCCGCCCGAATTTCCGCGGCGCCGCGACGCTCGAGATCTACGGCGTGCATTGATCTCACGGCGATTGCTCGAAACAAATCAGGCGGCGCATCCGACGATGCGCCGCCTTTTTCTGTGCCGACGTTGGAATTTTTTGCCGCCCCTCATCCCGACCTTCTCCCCGTAAGCACGGGGAGAAGAGGAGTAAGCGTGGCGGCCGAAGGCCGCGAGGTGAAATCTCCAACGGCGTGGGCACGACCCGCGGCGCCAGTAGGCGTCGCGCCAAAGGCGCGCCTCTGGCGCGGGCCGTTGGCGGCCGCGGAGAACTAAGCCGCGAATGGCTTCTCGTCGTCCCAGACCTTCACCGGCATCGGCAGGCCTTCCCAAATCGACTCCGGCAGCGGCTTGTCGGGCGTGAGGCCGAGCGTCTCGAGCACAAGCTTGTACTGGCGGACGTGCTGGCCCGAATGCCATGTCGTGCGCTCGAAGAATTCGAGCTTCGACTGGTCGCCGTAGTAGACGCTGGCCTTGTCCTGGAAGTTGGTCTTCGTGCCCTCGGCTTTCCACCAGGCGTCGAGGCGGCGGCCGACGTCTTCGCCGTACGCGAGCACCTTGGCCTTGGTGTCCATCTCCGGCGGGGGCACGCGATTGTAGGCACCTTCCTTCAACGGCTCGCCATCGACCTCGTGTTCGAGCCAAGCGTCGGCGATGTTGAAGATGTGATAAGCGAGCTGGGCGTAGGTGCGCGGGCGGTTCGGCAGGAAGTTATTGATCTTCTCCTCGGGGAGCTGCCCGAAGAAGCGCCGTGCTGCGCCCTGCACCTCAGTGAGGCGCCGCATCAATTCGGCCGGTGGATGGATCTTGGTGCCACCGTAGGGGATGCCAGCGACACGGGCGACGTCGCGCAACACCTGGCCATTGGCGGATTCGTTGCCGCGGCGGATGATCGGCACGGTGCGATAGCCGAGCGCCAGAAGCTCCTCCATGGCGCCCTTCTCTTCGAGCACGTTGACCGACGTGAACGGCACGCCGTGGCGCTGGAGAAATTCCTTCATGCGCAGGCAACTCGTGCAGCCGGGTTGCCAGAAAGCGCGAATTTCGGGGGCGGTGGATTCAGTGGCCATGGACGTTCTCCCGTCGTCGTTTTATTTGTCGTCATGCTTGTCCGGACACTAGCGCGGTCCGGTCGACTGGCCAAGGCCGCGGTCGTTGCGCCGCCAAGCTTGCCGGTCAAGGGCTTGCGGCTCGCTTGCCGCCACGCGCTACGTTTGCAATGGTGACGTCAAACAAGGCCGACGCGGCGACGTGTCGGCCACGAGGAGACGGGGAGATGATGTCCAAAGCGCAAGCTCTGCGGGCGATTTTGGCCCAGGAACGCTGTCATATGGCGCCCTGCTGTTGGGATGCGCTATCAGCCAAGATGATCGGCGACGCCGGGTTTCCATTCACGTTCATGTCTGGGTTTGCTGTCTCGGCGGCGCGTCTCGGTCTGCCCGACACCGGTCTCATCTCCTATGCGGAGATGGCGGATCAGGTGCGCAACATTTGCGCGGCGACCTCGATTCCCGTGATCGGCGACGGCGACACCGGCTACGGCAACGCCCTCAACGTCGAGCGCACGGTGCGCGGCTATGCCCAGGCCGGCGCCGCGTCGGTGATGATCGAGGACCAGCTCGCGCCGAAGCGCTGTGGTCATACGAAGGGCAAGCTCGTCGTCGACCGCAGCGAGGCGCTCGATCGCATCCGCGCTGCCGCGCACGCCCGCGACGAGGTGCGGCGCAACGGTGGTGATATCCTGATCCTGGCACGCACCGATGCGCGCGCCGTCAACGGCCTCGACGATGCGATCTGGCGCGCGAACGCCTTTCGCGACGCCGGCGCCGACATCCTGTTCGTCGAAGCGCCGCAGTCCGAAGCCGAGATGGCGCGGGTGACGAAGGAAGCCCCTGGCATCCACATGGCCAACATGGTCGAGGGCGGCAAGACGCCAATTCCGTCGATGGGCCGCCTGCATGAGCTGGGCTTCAACCTCGCAATCTTCCCGCTGACGCTGCTCTCGGCGGCCATGCGCGCGATTTCCGAAAGCCTTGCCGCAATGAAAATGGAGCGCCATCCGGCCGATCGCTTGATGGGCTTCGACGACCTTAAGCGGATCGTCGGCTTCGACGCGTACTACGAGGCGGAAAGCCGTTATGACGGGGCGCGCAAGGACGCCGCTGAATAGGTCCGCCCTTCGATCTCAACAATTGCCACTCCCACTGAGGACGCCACCGAATGATCGACTACGCCACGCTGTTCCGCGCCAATCTTCCGGCCGCCGCCGGAAAGTACAACGGCTTCCCGAAGTACAATTTCGTCGGCGGGCATAATGATGCGGCGAGCGTGCCGGTCGACGAACTGATCGCGGCGGCGGGCACGGTTTTGAAGCGCGAGGGATCGACGCTCGCGACCTACGGTCTCAACAGTGGACCGCAGGGCTATCGCGGGCTGCGCGAGTTCCTGGTCAAGAAGCTTGCCAAGAACGCCGGGATCGCCTGCACGGCTGACGACATCCTGATTACCGGCGGTTCGCAGCAGGCGCTCGAGTTGATCAATTCGCTGCTGCTCGATCCGGGCGATACGATCATCGTCGAGGAGGCAAGCTACGGCGGCTTCCTGAGCCGCGTCCGGCGCTTCGGCGTCAACATGGTGCCGCTGCCGCTTGACAAGCAAGGCATGGATGTCGAGGCACTCGGGCGCATTCTCGCCGATCTGAAAGGCAAGGGCATCCGGCCGAAGTATCTCTTCACGATCCCGACGGTGCAGAACCCGACCGCGAGCATCCTGCCGCTGGAGCGGCGTCAGGCCGTGATCAAGCTCTGCGAGAGCTACGGCGTGCCGATCATCGAGGACGAGTGCTATTCGGATCTCGTGTGGGATGGCAAGCGGCCGCAAGCGATGCGGGGCATCGCGGGCGACGATCGCGTCATCTATGTGGGCTCGTTCTCGAAGTCGATCGCACCGGCGGTGCGGCTCGGCTACATCGTCGCGGGGTGGCCGGTATTGAGCCGGATCCTGCCGCTCAAGACGGACTCCGGCACCGGCGCTATCGATCAGATGGTTCTGGCCGAATTCTGCGAGGCGCGCTTCGACGATCATGTGGCCGCCCTGCGCAAGGTGCTGAAGCGCAAGCTCGGCGTACTCACGGAAGCGGTCAGCGCCAATTTCGGCACGGCCGCGGAGTTCGAGGTGCCGGATGGCGGCATCTTCCTCTGGATCAAGCTCCCCGACTCTGTCGACACGCTGAAACTCTTCCAGGCGGCGAGCAAGGAAGGCGTTTCCCTGAACCCCGGCGCCGAATGGTCGGTCGATCCTGCGCACGGCAAGTCGCGCTTGCGCTTGTGCTTCGCCAATCCGACCGAGCAGACGATCCGTGAAGGCGTCGCCAAGCTCGCCGAGATCTGCAACCGCGAGTTCGGCGTCCCCACCCGCATCGCGAACGTCGGGCGCTGAACCAAACGGAGGCGAGCGCTGTCGAATGCGCTCGTCCCGGGCCCACTGAACAGACCTCGCATGGCAGTACCGGCGTGGATTGCGGGGAAGACCGCATGTTAACCTAAAATTAACCGTGGAACAATTAGTGAACATGTGGCAGGGTGTCCGATCGTTGACTTGATCGGAGGAGCGCCTGCCGTGGCGATCCCAATGGAATGGAAGCATATGAACGAACCCGTCATCCAATGCCCGACCTGTCGAACGGAGATCAAGCTCACCGAGTCGCTGGCGGCGCCGCTGATCGCGCAGTCGCGCCGTCAGTTCGAGCAAACGCTGGCCGCCAAGGATGCCGAGGTTGCCAAGCGAGAGGCGGCGCTCAAGACGAAAGAGGGTGAGCTTGCCGCGGCCAAGGCGTCCGTCGAGGAGCAGGTCGCTGCGAAGGTGAAAGCCGAGCGGCAAGCCATCGTCGCCGAGGAGGCGATGAAGGCAAGGCTATTGGCGGCGTCGGATATCGAGCAGAAGTCGAAAGAGCTCGTCGAACTGCATGAAGTGCTGAAGGTGAAGGACGTGAAACTGGCCGAGGCGCAAAAGGAACAGGCCGAGCTCCTCCGCAAGCAGCGCGAGCTTGATGACGCGCGGCGGGAGATGGACCTGACCATCGAGAAGAAAGTCCAGGAGTCCCTCCACGCCGTGCGCGATAAGGCGAAGCTCGAGGCCGAGGAGGTGCTCAAGCTGCGCGTGTTGGAAAAGGAAGAGCAAATTGCCTCGATGGGCAAACAGATCGAGGAACTGAGGCGCAAGGCCGAGCAGGGATCGCAGCAACTCCAGGGCGAGGTTGTGGAACTGGAACTGGAGTCGTTGCTGCGCTCCAAGTTTCCGCTGGATCTGATCGAGCCGGTACCGAAGGGCGAGTTCGGCGGCGACGTCCTGCAACGGGTGCTCGGCGTCTCGGGCCAGCCCTGCGGAACGATCCTCTGGGAATCCAAGCGTACGAAGAACTGGAGCGACAGTTGGCTTGCCAAGCTTCGTGACGATCAAAGGACCGCGAATGCGGAACTCGCGCTTCTGGTCTCCAGCGCATTGCCGAAGGGCGTGACGGCTTTCGATCACGTGGACGGTATCTGGGTGGCCGAGTCCCGCTGCGCGATCCCCGTCGCCATTGCACTACGGCAGTCGCTGATCGAGATCGCCAAGGTGCGGCAGGCGGGGGATGGTCAGCAAACCAAGATGGAGCTGGTCTATGAGTATCTGACGGGGCCGCGCTTCCGGCACCGCATTGAGGCCATCGTCGAGAAGTTCTCCGACATGCAGTCGGACCTCGACAGGGAGCGCAAGGTGACGACGAAGCAGTGGGCCAAGCGGGAGGCCCAGATCCGGGGCGTCATAGAATCCACCGTCGGCATGTACGGCGATCTTCAAGGGATTGCGGGCAAGGCCCTCCAGGAAATAGAGGCGCTGTCTCCGCCCGCGCTCGAAGCGTCGGACTTCGACAACCAATAGATTGGATTGCACGCGAATGCGGGTCAACGGCCGCCGAGGAAGCGGCCGAGGACGCGCTTCAGCAGGCCCCAGCCGAAGCGGACGACGATCAGACGGATGATCCAGCCGATCACGCCGCGGCTGGAGAAGCCGAGGATGCCGCCGAGCAGGTCGCGGACACTCCGCTGCAGAGGCTGACCATCGACCTTCTGGCCACCACCGCGGCGCAGAATGTCCGAAATATCGTCGAAGGGTGAGCGGCTGGAGCCGCTCTGAGATTCGCCCGGCCACGATGGCGGCACTTGCTGCGGGATCGATTCCGGCGACGAAGGTGCCGCTGGTTCGGACGGCGTTTGCCACGGCGTATCAGCGCGCGGTGCCTCGCGAGGGACGTCCATCGGTCCGCGCGACCCGCGATCCGGGATGCCCTCGATCGGGCCCTGCTGCGGCAACTCGAAGCCGCGCCCATAGCCGCCACGCGGCTCATCGGAGCGCTCGTTGCTGGCCCCTGGGCGGCGTGTCGCCGGACTTCCGTCGTCGTCCGTCTGGCTCCGCCCAGAACCCTGCGGCAGCCGCTTGAGAATGTCGCCCAGTCCACCCTGGAGGTAGCGCTGCAGCGCCGACATCAGCATCGACGCGATGAACGGCAGCAGCATCTTGATCAGCGACTCGCTAAGCCCCGAGGCGCGCGCAGCTTGCGCCGCGATGGCTCGGCTCGCGTCCTTGCCGCCGACGATATGTTGAAGGATGGCATTGCCATCCTGGCTGACGGCCGGATCGCGGGGGAGTTCCGAACTCTTGAGACGGCCAGCATGTTGAGGCGCGCCGAGCGCGCCCACGAAATTGGCGAGCCCCCCTCGCGACAACGTGTTGCGCTCGAGGTGGCGGGTCAGCTCTGGCACGACCGCGGCAATCGCCAGCCGCACTTGCTCGGGATCGCCGCCCTGCCGGCGCGCCATCTCGACGATGGCACGGCCCGCCGGGCTATCGTCAGGACTTCGTCAATGGTGGGCATCATCGCCTCGAACGCGGTCGTGTCAGAACGGGTTCCAGGTGGCTTTCGACGTGAAGCGCAAATAGCCGACGTTCGCACCAAGGCGGAAGCCGACGCCGGTACGGATCGGCGCCATGATCACCTTGTTGTTGCTGAGGAAGGTGATCCCGGCGCCACCGATGAAGTAGGCCGAACCATCGATGCCACTGAACCCGCTGTAGAGTTCGCGCGCTTCGTTAAGCCCGTAGATCAGGAACAGCGTACGCGAGCCGGAGGCGCCGAAGTCATAGCCGACCGATGGGCCGTGCCAATATACGCGACCGGCTTTCTGATGCTTGAGATAGAGCCGGCCGTTGCCGTAGCGGACGCCGGCAATGAACGCTCCGCCACCTTCCTCGCCGATCACGTAAGCGGTCGGGCGGCCATACTTCGAGAACGCGTGTTCGATGACGCTCGCGAGGTTGGACGAGATCGTGCCGAAGACGCCCTTCGCCGCGCCGCTGATCTCATCGATCGAATAGGTGTCAGAGGCCTTGCCGGGTTTCGGCGGTGGCTGCTCTGGCGAAATCGGGCGGACCGGCATTTGCGCGGACGCGACTTGGCTAGGTGGGAGTTGCGCGGCGGGCTGGTCGGGTGCCGGGAGCAGCAATGCCGCAGGCGCGGGAAATGCCTGCGGCGTGGTCGTCACGCGCCAGTTTCCCGCGGGGGCACTTGGCACTGGCGGAACTGTCAAAGCCGAGGTCGGCAATCCGCCCGGCGCGGCGACTTGTGTTGTCGCCGGAGTGTCGGAAACAGGCCTTTCAACGGGCGGGGTCGCGGCGCGCGCGACGTCCGACAAACGGTTGGTGTCAACCCGTGCAACTGTCGTCGGAGCCCTCGGGACGGGGCTGAGTGGCGGCGGCTTGGTCACGGCTGATACAGGCTGCCCCGGGAGTGGTTCCGCCGAGCGCATGGCCAGCGCGGCACTGATCCGCCTCATCACGAGTTCGGTTTTGGACCGCACGGTTGCTGTCAGCGCGTCGGCAGTGGCGCGCAACTCCGACAGTTTGGCGCAGTCGCCCCCCTTCTGGCCGCCCTCTTCCGACAACCGGTCCATGGTGGCGAGAAGCTGAGCCGCCTTTTGATCGAGCGCGTCGGTTTCCGGGTCGGCGAGCAACTCGCGCGCGCGTTCGCCCTCTTCTTCGTCGCGCCAGCCATTGCGAACCTTAAGCTGCCGGATACCTGCGAGAATGCGCGGCTGGCTTTCGGCGCTGTGCTGACGCAGAGAAGCCGCGGCCTTGTCTACCGCCTTCGAAAATGCGTCGCGGCTGCAATCGGGCGCTTGGGCATGGGCGACGCCGAATGCTCCCAGTCCCTGGGTGGCCGCGGTGACCGCCCCAAGGACGGTCAACATCTTGATCATCATCGCGCCAGCTCCGAATGGTTGGCGTCATGGTTATCGCTGCAATTGAGGTACCCACTGCCGCCCCAAGCGTCAAATCATTGATCCGTATCGAGAGTTGCACTCGGGATACAGTTTTTCGGGCCTTGCGCGGCGCCCGTGATCTGGATGTCTGGGTACGGTTTCGGCCAAATACGGCGTCTTAGTGTGTTGTTTTTATTATTAAAAAATAACACGCCTCGGGTTCGGATTCTTGGATGACGAGCACCTTGGAGGCCACTGAAATCCTCTTGCCACACCCAAAACAATCTGCAACTTGGCGCTCAGATGTCCACATAGATGATTGCAGAGCAATAGCGCCAGCGCCGTTCGCCATTTTAGCGGCGTGAGCTGATCGACAGCCGCCGCACGACCGGATTTGCCGGCATCAGTCCAAGCGGCACCAGTGCGCTATTCATTGCGGAGACCGAAGTGACCCTTCCTTTCGACCTCATGTTCGTGCTCGCGACCGCAGCCTTCGCCTGGGGCCTCAGTACCGTGACCTATCGCTGGTTCGCGATCCAAAACGGCTGGCCGATGGGCGCCTGGCAGAGTGTGCTGCCGACTCTGCCCCAGGCGATCGGCCTTGTCGTACTTGCCGTTGCGGTGGTGTTTGCGCTGGCGCGGGGACTGGGGACGACGCTCGTCCTTCCGCTGCTCGGCGTGTTGTGTGCTTTCGCCTGGACGGGATTGCTCAAGGTCGGCGCTCAAAGTGCGCTTGTGCTCGGCCCGATCGCTGCAGTCCTGTTGTTGGTTGGATGGGCCGTTTCCGGGGTTTAGGAATGGCGGACGCCGTATTCAGGTCACTGCCGCGGCGGTCTGACAATTGATCAATCCGCGCGGTCGTGGCATCACCTTCGCCACGGTTGCCAAGCGCCGCGACCGTTACAGCACCATTCGACCGTTGAGCAGGTAGCCATGGCCGTCAGACGACTGCACCCGGACCAACCAGCATCGTTCGATTTCACACCGGAGAATCTCGCCTGGGCCGAGGCGACTATTGCAAACTATCCGGCCGGCAAGCAGGCGTCGGCGGTGATCCCCCTGCTGTGGCGGGCCCAGGAGCAGTACGATAACTGGCTGCCGGAACCGGCCATGCGCTATGTCGCCGACATGCTGGATATGGCCTACATCCGCGTTTACGAGATCGCGACCTTCTACACGATGTTCCAGCTCTCGCCGGTCGGCAAGAAAGCGCATGTGCAGTTGTGCGGTACGACGCCCTGTATGCTGCGGGGCTCGGAGGCGCTGAAGGAGGTGTGCCAGCGGCGCATCCATCACGATCCGCACCACCTTTCCGCCGATGGAAATTTCTCGTGGGAAGAGGTCGAGTGTCTCGGGAGCTGCGCCAACGCGCCGATGATCCAGGTGTTCAAGGATACCTACGAGGACCTAACGCCTGAGCTGTTCGAGAAGGTGCTCGACGGCTTCGCGGCGGGCAAGCCGCCAAAGCCGGGCTCGCAGATCGGGCGACAGGCATCGGCGCCGCTCGGCGGGCCGACGACACTGAAAGTGAAGGCGTGACGGCGCGGCTCTGATCCGCCTCGAGGCTTCGCGACTGGCATGGTCGAGCGCAAAGCGGACGGCAGCGCGGGCGATGCCGACTACGGCACAATAGGCCGCGACTACGCCTCATTCCGACAACCCGAACCTGCGATCGAAGCGCTGATCGGCCGCGCGCTTGGAGCAGCACGTACCGTGCTCAATGTTGGTGCAGGTGCCGGCTCCTACGAGCCGCTTGATCGCGATGTGACGGCGGTCGAACCGTCGGCGTCTATGCGCGCGCAGCGACCGGCTCATCTGTCGTGTGCGATCGATGGGGTTGCGGAGAGTTTGCCTTTTCCGGACCGACATTTCGATGCGGCGATGACGACATTCTCGGTGCACCAGTGGAGTCACCTCGACGACGGCCTGCGAGAAATGCGCCGCGTCACGCGGGGGCCAGTTATTGTGCTGTCCTGCGATCCGGATCTCGTGCGGCGCTTCTGGCTCAACGATTATGCGCCGCAAGTGCTGGAGGCGGAGGCGCGCCGCTATCCGGCTCTTGGGCATATGCGGGCGGTGATCGGCGGCGTCTCCGAGACCGTGCCGGTGCCCATTCCGCTGATGTGCCGTGATGGTTTCAACGAGGCCTATTACGGGCGTCCCGAGCGACTTCTCGATCCGGCGGCGCGTCTTGCCTGCTCGGCGTGGAGTTTTGTGAGCGAGCAGACGGCGGCGGATTATGTCGAGGCGCTGCGCGCTGACCTGGAGTCCGGCGCCTGGGACCGCAAGTATGGCCACGTGCGTACGGCGCCCGAGTACGACGGTTCGCTGCGGCTTGTTGTTGCGCGCAGGTAGGGCAAACGCCGGATGCCTACCGCAGCGTTCGGGCTGTTGCCGCCCCCCATGTCGTACTGAAAGCACGCCTCCGGCGTGACCCTTCTCCCCGTAAACACGGGGAGAAGGGGAGAAAGCGTAGCGATCGAAGATCGCGAGGTGAGATTGCCAACTGGCGGGGCACGACCCGCGGTCGCAGTAGCCGAAGGCGTTGCGGACCGCGGAGAGAGCAAGCTACGGCAACAAAATAATCGAGCCCGTGGTCTTGCGGCCTTCGAGATCGATATGCGCCTGGGCGGCGTCCTTCAGCGCGTACTTGTGATTGACGTTGATCTTCACCGCGCCCGACGCGACGACCTCGAACAGGTCATTGGCCGTGGCGACGAGATCGGCCCGCGTGGCGGTGTAGGTGCCGAGCGTCGGGCGCGTCATGTAGAGCGAGCCTTTTGCCGCGAGGATGCCCGCGTTGAAAGCGTCGATCGGGCCAGACGCATTACCAAACGTCACGAACAGGCCGAGTGGCTTGATGCAATCGAGCGACGCCGGGAACGTATCCTTGCCAATCGAATCGTACACGACGTCACACTTTTTGCCGCCGGTGATCTCCTTGACCCGCTCGACGAAGTTCTCGGTCTTGTAGTTGATGACGTGGGTCGCGCCAGCGGACTTGGCGAGCTTGCACTTTTCGTCGGAGCCAGCGGTGCCGATGATGGTGGCGCCAAGGTGCTTGGCCCACTGGCAGGCAATCAGACCGATGCCGCCGGCGGCCGCGTGGAATAGCAGTGTCGTGTTCTTGTCGACCTTGTAGGTGCGGCGCAGCAGGTACTGTACGGTCATGCCCTGCAGCATCATCGCGGCGCCGGTTTCATAAGAGATCGACGACGGCAGCTTGACGAGCACGGCGGCCGGCGCGAGGCGTTCGGTCGCGTAGGCGCCGATCGCACCGGCATAGGCGACGCGATCGCCGACCTTGAGGTCGGTCACGCCCTCGCCGACGGCGGTGACTTCGCCAGCGCCTTCGTTGCCCGGAGAGAACGGCAGCGTCTGCGGATAGAGGCCGGTGCGCTGGTAGACGTCGATGAAGTTGACGCCGATCGCGTGCTGCTTGAGCTTGACCTGACCGGCACCTGGCGCGCCGACGTCGACGGTCTCATACATGAGCGCTTCAGGCCCGCCGTGTTTGTGAACTCGGATGGCGTTTGCCATGGCGTGGATTCTCCCTGGATGGTTGGTGGCCGGTAAGGCTAGGTTGCTGTGGAGTGTAAGGGACGTAGCCCGAATTCCATTACTCCGGTTACTGAATTGTGTTATTTGAGCGGCGGCTGGCGATCAGATAGCCGCATTTTGAGGCTTCTATGCGCCGACTATTGCATTCACGAGGGCACTCCATGAACGTCCGCCGCCCGGTCGGGCGCCTTTCTATCTTCGCGTCGGTCGTCGTGCTCGCGAGCGCGCTGGCTTCGTGCGCGTCGTTCGAACTCGAAACCGCAGCCAGCGGGCCGCCGCGGGCGGACTGCGTCGACGATAGCCCCGCTTGCGTCGAGCGGCGATCGGCGGCGCTCAAGGAAATGATGGGCGACAAGAAGCGTGCCTGGGTGCGCGAGCCGACCAATGCGCATTCCTATGCGGCTGGCGTTCGTCTTTTCGCCTTCAAGAGCCGCAAGCGAGACCTCACCTGCGAGGAGTTGGCGCACGGCAAGCGCGAAGCCGACGGCGCACCGGCGGCGCTTAATGGGCCGGAGTCGGGCGGCCTGTCGCCGGCGCAGAAATCGCGCGGGACGCTGCTCGCCGTCGAGGTCTCCAAGGAGCTTGCGGCCGAGATGCGCCGGCGTGGTTGCAAGGTTCGAGCCTGAGTTGGCCGGACCGCCGCGCGCTGCAATCGCTTGAGCTGCAATACGCAAGCCTGCTACAGGCTGGGCGCCTCCCCCGTTCCTACGTTGGGAGGGAGACGACAACTCGGGGGAAACGAATGGGACTGGACGGATATGCGGACGCTATCCTGACGTTCGTGCGCGAGCACAAGGCTTGGGCGGGTCCCACCGTGTTCCTCCTGGCGTTCGGCGAGTCGATGGCGTTCATTTCGCTGATCCTGCCGTTCTGGGCGATCTTGGTTGGAATCGGGACGCTGATCGGCGCCAGTGGCGGGCTGGACTTCTGGTATATCCTGACGATGGCCGCAGTCGGCGCCGCATTCGGCGACTGGTTGTCGTACTGGCTCGGACAGCACTACCACGAGCAGATCGCGCGCATGTGGCCGCTGCGGAACTACCCGGATCTCCTGCCCAAGGGGCATGCCTTCTTCGAGAAGTGGGGCGCATGGGCGGTGGTGCTCGGGCGGTTTTCCGGCCCGCTGCGGGCGGCAGTCCCACTTGTTGCCGGGATCGTCGAGATGCCGAAAATGAAGTTCCAGATCGCGAACTGGTCGTCAGCGTTCCTGTGGGCCTTCGTCTTGCTGGCTTTCGGTGACGTTGCCGGGAAGGGCTTCAATGCCGTGCGCGCATGGTGGGGTGGTTGAGCCCTGCAAACGCTGATGCTGGGGCCAAGTAGGGATGTCACAGCGCATCGACAGGTCTTGGGTGGTATTCGCCAGCATCGAGAATGATGCCCACGATAGATGCGTCGATGTCTTCTACCGCCCCGATCGTACGTTCGGGTTCGAGGAATTCAGGCGCGATGTGGAAGATGCCGGCGCGTGGACGCCGGTGCAGTATTTCTCCGGGATGTCCTATGTGACGCCGGGGGATGCCTATGAGGCGGCCGAACGGCTGGTTCCCTGGTTTGCTGCGGTGCTCAAAGCCGCCCCATCACTGAAACGGCTCCCCGCGCGCCCGACCGAGTAAGCCAGAGCGTGCGACCTCATTGGTTTAGCGGTCTCGCCGCGACCCCCTTGCAGCGGCGGGCGCGCTGCCTATAGTGCCGCGCAACATCAGCCCTATCGTGTCCCGCGCGCAAATTCAGCCCCGCGCGCCAAGAGGTCGAGCCGCCATGTCTACTGCGCCGAAGTCCGTGAAAAAGGTCGTGCTCGCGTATTCGGGCGGCCTCGACACGTCGATCATCCTGAAATGGCTGCAGGAGGAATACGGCTGCGAGGTCGTGACCTTCACCGCCGACCTCGGCCAGGGCGAGGAACTCGGTCCGGCGCGCGAGAAAGCGCTGATGCTCGGCATCAAACCCGAGAACATTTATATCGAGGATCTGCGCGAGGAATTCGTCCGCGATTTCGTCTTCCCGATGTTCCGGGCGAACGCGGTGTATGAGGGCGTCTATCTGCTCGGCACTTCGATCGCGCGGCCGCTGATCAGCAAGGCGCAGATCGATATCGCACGGAAGACGGGCGCCGATGCGGTGTGCCATGGCGCCACCGGCAAAGGTAACGACCAAGTGCGGTTCGAGTTGAGCTACTACGCGCTCGAGCCCGGCATCAAGATCATCGCGCCGTGGCGTGAGTGGGACTTCAAGAGCCGCACCGATCTCCTCGACTTTGCGCGTCGCCACCAGATACCCATCGCGAAGGACAAGGAAGGCGAAGCTCCGTTCTCAGTCGACGCCAACCTGCTGCACTCGTCGTCGGAAGGCAAAGTGCTCGAGGATCCTGCGGTGAGGGCGCCGGAGATGGTCCATCAGCGCACGATCTCGCCGATGGCCGCACCCGACAAGGTGACGACGATCAAGGTCGGTTTCGCCAAGGGTGATGCCATCTCGATCGACGGCAAGAAAATGAGCCCGGCGACGCTGCTGAAGGCGCTCAACGATCTCGGCCGCGACAATGGCATCGGCCGGCTCGATCTCGTCGAGAACCGCTTCGTCGGCATGAAGTCGCGTGGCGTTTACGAGACGCCGGGTGGAACCATCCTGCTCGCCGCGCATCGTGCCATGGAGAGCATCACGCTCGATCGCGGCGCCGCACACCTCAAGGACGATCTGATGCCTCGGTACGCGGAGCTGATCTACTACGGCTTCTGGTTCAGCCCCGAGCGCGAGATGTTGCAGGCGCTGATCGACAAGAGCCAGGAGCACGTCGAGGGCGAGGTGACGCTGGATCTCTACAAGGGCAACGTGATCGTGACCGGTCGCGAGAGCGCGAAGTCGCTCTATTCCTCGACGCTCGTGACGTTCGAGGACGACCAGGGCGCCTACGACCAGAAAGACGCGCAGGGCTTCATCAAGCTCAACGCGCTCAGGCTGCGGACGCTTGCTCAGCGCAATCGCGGCGAAAAGCGCTGAGGGCATCAAACCGGCGAGGCCGGCACCATGCGTGAGAAAACGGCACCGAACGCACCTCCGACCGGTATCCTCGAGACCGTCATCTACGCGGTCGATCTCGATGCGGCGGAAGCGTTCTATGCCGACGTCCTCGCTATGAAGCCATTCTCGAAACTCGCGGGACGGCAACTTTTCTACCGCTGTGGCGATCAGGTGTTGCTGATCTTCAATCCTCAGGCGACGGTCGTGCCGCCCCCTGCAGATGCGAAGCTGCCGGTGCCGCCGCACGGCGCGACCGGGGAAGGACACGTCTGCTTCCGCGCCAGCCGCGACGAGATCGACGCCTGGAAGCAGCGGCTCGAAGGGGCTGGAGTAACAATCGAAGCGGATTTCGTTTGGCCGAGCGGCGGACGATCGATCTATTTCCGAGATCCCGCGGGCAACTGCCTCGAGTTCGCCGAGCCGAAAATCTGGGGACTGTCATGACGCGCAGACTGGAGCGAGGAACGCGGCTCGTCGTCGCTAGCCACAACGCCGGAAAGATCCGCGAGATCAACGACCTGATCCGACCGTTCGGCCTGACTGCGGTATCGGCGGGAGAACTCGGCATCAGTGAACCCGAGGAGACCGAGGCCACGTTTGCCGGCAATGCGCGGCTCAAAGCGCTGCACAGTGCACTGGCGAGCGGGCTGCCGGCGCTGTCGGACGATTCCGGGTTGGAAGTCGACGCGCTTGATGGTGCGCCCGGCATCTACTCGGCGCGCTGGGCCGGTGCGTCGAAAGATTTCAACTACGCCATGCAGCGCGTCGAGCAGGAATTGCAGTCGAAGTTTGCCGCCGATCCCGGAAGCCGCCGCGCGAACTTCACCGCCGCGCTGTGTCTCGCCTGGCCGGACGGCGAGACCGACGTTTTCGAAGGCAAGGTGTTTGGCCATCTCGTCTGGCCGCCGCGCGGCGACAAGGGCTTCGGCTACGATCCGATGTTTCTCGCTAATGGGGAGACACTGACGTTCGGCGAAATGGATGCCGAAGCCAAGCACGCGATCAGCCACCGCGCCCGCGCCTTCGCGCTGTTCGTCTCCGCATGTTTGGATGGGCGAGATGATTAATGCACGCTCGCGCCGACCATCGCGGAACGGCTATACCCCTCCCCCTTGTGGGGAGGGGTTAGGGGTGGGGGGAATCCCAACGCTGTTCGGGGGAATCGCCACGGCTGATGTTCTGCCATCCCCCCCTCCTAACCTCCCCCACCATCGCGCCGAAGGCGAGCCTTCGGCGCTGGGGGGAGGAACGCTGTTGCATTTGTGGCGGGTCACCAACCTATGACCCTGCGCCTCAACACCGCTGATCCCGGCTTCGGCGTTTATGTCCATTGGCCGTTCTGCGCGTCGAAGTGCCCTTACTGCGACTTCAACAGTCACGTCCGCATGGGCGGCGTCGACGAACCGCGATTTGCCGCCGCGTTCGCCCGCGAGATCGGTCATATGGCGGCTCTCGCGCCCGGCCGCACGGTGACGAGCATCTTTCTCGGCGGCGGCACGCCCTCGCTCATGAAGCCCGCGACCGTCGGCGGCATCCTGGATCGCATCGCCGCGGCATGGACCATCGCACCCGACGCCGAGATCACCCTCGAGGCTAATCCGTCGAGTGTCGAGGCGGAGCGCTTCGCCGGCTATCGCGCGGCAGGTGTCAACCGCGTGTCGCTCGGCGTGCAGGCGATGAACGACCGTGACTTGCGCGCGCTGGGACGGCTGCATTCAGCGGCGGAAGCTCGCCGCGCGATCGATATCGCCGCCGCAACGTTCGAGCGGTTCTCGTTCGACCTGATCTACGCCCGCCCCGCCCAGACGCCGGACGCCTGGCGCGCGGAACTCGCCGAGGCGCTGGAACTGATGCGCGATCATCTTTCGCTCTATCAGCTCACCATCGAAGAAGGGACGCCGTTCGCGGGCCTCCACCGCGCCGGCAAGCTCGCGGTGCCCGATCCTGAACTCGCCGATGCGCTCTATGAAATCACGCAGGAGCTGACCGAGGCGGCAGGCATTCCGGCGTACGAAATCTCCAATCACGCGCGTCGCGGCGCCGAGAGCCGTCACAACCTGACCTACTGGCGATACGGCACTTACGCCGGCGTCGGTCCTGGTGCACATGGCCGCCTCGTCGTCGATGGTGTGCGCCGCTCGATGGCGACCGAGCGCCAGCCAGAGGCATGGCTCGACGCCGTCGAGCGCGGCGGCCACGGGCTCATCGAGGACGCCGCGCTGTCGCCTGCCGAGGAGGCCGATGAGCTCCTGCTGATGGGTCTCCGTCTCTCCGAGGGAATCGACCTCGGCCGGTTGGCCGCGATCGGCGGAGTGCGTCCTGCCGCGTCGGTGATGGCGCGCCTCGAAGGCCTAGGGCTCATCGCGCGACCTGCACCCGATCAGATCGTTGTGACGCGCGCCGGTCGCTTCGTGCTCAATGAGCTGGTGCTGCAACTTGCCGCCAGCTTCGAGCGCGCAATGGAAATGCAAACGCCCCAGCCGGTATAAGCCGGCTGAGGCGTAAAATCGTCGGTGGCTTCCGCGTTACCAGTGATGGCGGCGGATACGGCCATGGTGCTTGTCGTGCCAAGCCCGGTGATTCCAATGCTTGACCGGTGCACCCCATGACTGGAAGTAGGGCGGGCGGGCATCGATCCAATGGTAGTAGTGCATATGGGCGCGCTCGCGAACGTAGCGGGCGGGCGCCCAATAGCCCGAATTATAGTAGGGGTAATACCCACGCGGGCTGTAGTTATAGGCGTAGGGATCGGGCTTGAATGCGTAGCGGTGGACGTGGTGTTTGCGCACGACGCCGGACTTCTTGACGGTCGTGCCCTTCATGCCATCGGCGGCTGCGCGATCGACCGGTGCGGCACCTAGTCCGATCAGCGCGGCGAGCGCCAGCAACAGGCTCTTCAAGCGCATAGTGGTATCTCCTGGGGACATCATCCCAAGTCATGACGGCGAATCATGACGCATGCGTAAATGGTACACCGGCAGGCAAGTCAATCCGGCATCTTTATGGGGGAGATGCTGAATTTTAGATTTCCGCTGTCACGCTGATGCCTCAATACCTGTCGACAGGAGAGGGCAGGGCGCGGTCCAGATTGCTCATCGCGGCCGCCCCTGCAAATGGACGGTTAACGATGCGCCGCCTCGCAGCGACGCTCCGGGTAAGGGGCGCCCGACGGCGCAAGTACCGCGTGACCACGGGGGTAGATCGTGTCGAGAAGACATCCGAGTGGACGGGTTTTCCGAGCCTGCGTCGCGCTGGTCCTGGCGCAGGTTCTGAGTGTTGCCGGCTTTGCGGCGGGTGCCGCGGCAATCGAGCCGAACGCTGACGAGAAGGACAAGATCAAGGCCTGCGAGAAGTCGCTATGCGGCCTGATCGTTTCGAAGAAGCCGGTGGCCGGTAACCTGCAGTGCCCGCTCAGCAAGGCGTGGTCGAAAAAGACCATGAAAGAGGGCTCGGCAAAAAAGCTGCGCTGGGGCTTCGGGGCGGCGAAGTGCGAGGTCGATCTGGTGGTGCCGCGCCAGATCATCGTCGGCGCGCTGTCCGCCGCCGAGATCAAGGTTACGCTGCCCGATCACACCGTCAACTGTGAGGTCGAGCGCGAGGGCTCCATCGACAAGGCCCGGATCACGCTGGCGCCGATCATCGAGTTCAAGGGCGGCAAGGCCAAGAAGATCTGGGTCAATGTCACGGACATCAAAGCGCCCGGCATGATCAAGGGTGTCGTCTGGTCGGCAGCCCAACTCCAGGACAGCGTCGGTATTTTCCATCGTCGGATGGTCAAGTCGGTGAACAAATTCATCGCTGAACAATGCCCGAAAGTGGTTGCCGGGGGTTGACCTCGGACCAGGATCGTCGAACAAACCCCTGCGGCCGCAGCCGTTTCCCGTCGCGACGGGCCGAAGATGCGGCAATCTCGATCAACAGCAGGGACATCACGCGACCATGATCGACTACGTCAGGACGGGCCGGCTGCAGGTGGCGAAGGTCCTCGCCGACTTTATCGATCACGACGTGCTGCCTGGAATCGACGTCGAGCGCGCGGCCTTCTGGAGCGGCCTCGAACAGGCGATCGAGACGTTGGTGCCGCGCAACCGGGCGCTGCTCGCCAAGCGCGACGTCCTGCAGGCGGATATCGATGCCTGGCACAAAGCGCGACGCGGGGAGCCTCATGAGCCCGCCTCATACCGCGCCTTCCTCGAGCAGATCGGCTATCTCGTCACCGAAGGCGCGGATTTCGCGATCGACACCGAGAACGTCGACGACGAGATCGCGACGATGGCGGGGCCTCAGCTCGTCACGCCGATCAACAACGCGCGCTTCGCGGTGAATGCCGCCAACGCCCGCTGGGGTTCGCTCTACGACGCGCTCTATACAACCGACGTGGTGCCGGACGATGGCGGTGCCGGCCGCACGGCGGGAGGCCTCAATCCGGTGCGGGTCGCGCATGTCGCCGCTGCCGGCAAGGCGTTGCTCGATGCGACACTGCCGATCGAAAGCATCAGCGGACAGATTCCGCACGCGCAAGCGGTCGCTTATACGGTGGAGGTCGGCCAACTCCTCGTCGACGTCGGTGCGCAGAGCCCACGCGCCTATCTCTCGAACCGCGACCAGTTCCTCGGATACCAGGGCGACCCCAACAATCCGACCGCGATCCTGCTCGAGCACAACGGCCTCGGCATCGAGATCCGCCTCGATAAGTCGCATCCGGTCGGCAGCACGGACAAGGCTGGCATCTGGGACATCCAACTCGAATCCGCGCTGACCACGATCATGGATCTCGAGGATGCGATCGCAGCGGTCGATCCCGATGACAAGGTTGCGGCCTACCGCAATTGGCTCGAGCTCATGAAAGGGACGCTGACCGCGACGGCCGGCTCGACCGTTCGCAAGCTCGCAGCGGACCGAATCTATCAGCTACCTGACGGCGGCGAGGCGACCATTCCGGGCCGCAGCCTCATGCTGATCCGCAACGTCGGTCACCTCATGAATGACGCGAGCGTGCTCGATCCGGGCGGCGCGCCCGTGCCCGAAGGCATTCTGGACTGTTTCGTGACGAGCCTGATCGGGATGCACGATCTGCGCCGGACAGGACCGCTGCAGAACAGCCGCGCCGGCTCGATCTACATCGTCAAGCCGAAGATGCATGGCCCCGAGGAAGTCGCGTTTGCTGACACGCTGTTCTCAATGACGGAGGATGCGCTGGGGCTCGCGCGCAACACGCTCAAGATGGGCATCATGGACGAGGAGCGGCGCACCACCGTCAACCTCAAGGAATGCGTCCGCGCGGCGCGATCGCGGGTGTTTTTCATCAACACCGGATTTCTCGATCGCACCGGCGACGAGATCCACACCAGCATGGAAGCCGGGCCCATGGTCCGCAAATCGGACATGCGAACGCAGGAGTGGATCGAGGCTTACGAGGATCGAAACGTCGACATCGGCATCGAGTGCGGGTTTCAGGGGCGCGCGCAAATCGGCAAGGGCATGTGGGCCAAGCCGGACATGATGTCCGCGATGCTGGCTGACAAAATTGCGCACCCGAACGCCGGCGCCAACACGGCGTGGGTGCCCTCGCCGACGGCGGCGACGCTGCACGCGATCCACTACCATCGAATCAACGTCGGCGAGCGACAGGCAGAGATCGCCGGTCGCCCCCGCGCGTCGCTGGCTGCGATCCTGACGCCGCCGGTTGCCGATCGACCGAACTGGTCGTCCGAGGACGTTCAACGCGAACTCGACAACAACGCCCAGGGCATCCTCGGCTATGTCGTGCGCTGGATCGACCAGGGTGTCGGCTGCTCCAAGGTGCCGGATATCGACGACGTGGCGCTGATGGAAGACCGGGCGACGCTGCGCATTTCGAGCCAGCACATCGCCAACTGGTTGCACCATGGTGTCGTCAGCGAGGCGCAGGTGCGCGAGACCATGCAGCGCATGGCGGCCGTGGTCGACCGTCAGAACGCCGGCGATCCCGCCTATACGCGGATGGCACCCGATTTCGATCGCTCGATTGCCTTTGCCGCTGCGCTGGACCTCGTGCTCAAGGGGCGCACCGAGCCCAGCGGCTATACAGAACCGATCCTGCACGCGCGGCGGCTCGAGGCGAAAGCTCGCCAGAGGGTGGGCGCCTGATCGGATGGACTTGAATCGGGCGCTGGCTTATCATTCCCGACGCCGGACGTAGAGAAAGGGCGATCGATCATGAACGATGGAATGCCGACCACCGACAGCCATGTCATCAAGTCGATTGCCGAGCTGGAGGCGCTTTATGGTGCGCCCGCCGGTGCCGCCGTCGCCAAGGAAATCGACCATCTCAACGGCCCCTACCGGAAGTTCGTTGAAATGGCGCCATTCGTCGCCATCGCCTCGGCGGGCTCGGGCGGCCTCGATTGCACGCCGCGCGGCGATCCGGTCGGCTCGTTCATCCGCGTTGTCGATGAGCGCACGGTGCTGATCCCGGATCGGCGCGGCAACAACCGCATCGATACGCTGCGCAACATCGTCGAGGATCCGCGTATCGGCCTGCTGTTCCTGATCCCCGGCATCGGCGAGACGCTGCGCATCAACGGCCGCGCCCACATCACGACCGATCCGGCGCTGTGTGCGACGTTCGAGATGCAGCGTCAGGTCCCGAGAAGCATCATCGTCGTGAAGATCGAAAAGGTCTATTTCCAGTGCACCAAGGCGCTGGTGCGCTCGAAGCTGTGGGATCCCGCCTCGATCCAGCCGCGCTCCGCACTGCCAAGCGTCGGCGAACTCGTTGCGGCGACGATGCAAGGCGCCGACGCGGACGAATACAACCGCATGTATCCGGAGCGGATCAAGCAGACGATTTATTGATTTTCCGCGGTCGCGTACGGCTTCGCCTACACGCGCCGCGGCACTGCCTCGCGGTCGCGTTCTCACCACACGGCCTTCGGCCGCGACCGTATCAAAACAAAAAATACCTCTGCGCCATCGGCAGCACTTTTGCCGGTTCGCAGACTAGAAGCTGGCCGTCGGCGCGGACCTCGTAGGTTTCAGGATTGATTTCGATCTTCGGCGTCGCGCTGTTGTGGATCATCGATGCCTTGCCGATGCCGCCGCGGGTGTTCTCGACCGCGACCAGTTCCTTCGCCACACCGAGCTTGCTGGCGAGACCATTCGCGACCGCGGCCTTGGACACGAACGTGAGCGAAGAGCTCGTTCGCGCCTTGCCATAGGCGCCGAACATCGGCCGGTAGTGCACCGGCTGCGGCGTCGGGATCGAGGCATTGGGATCGCCCATCAGCGCCGCCGCGATGACGCCGCCTTTGATCACCATGTCCGGCTTCACCCCGAAGAAGGCCGGTGACCACACCACGAGATCGGCGAGTTTGCCCGCTTCGACCGAGCCGATGTGCCGGGCCATGCCGTGCGCGATCGCGGGATTGATCGTGTATTTGGCGATGTAGCGCTTGGCGCGGAAGTTGTCGTTGCCGGAGCGGCCGTCTTCTGGGAGTGACCCGCGCTGGACTTTCATTTTGTGCGCGGTCTGCCAGGTGCGGATGCCGACTTCGCCGACGCGGCCCATCGCCTGGCTGTCCGACGAGATGATCGACAGCGCGCCGAGGTCGTGAAGGATGTCCTCGGCGGCGATCGTCTCCTTGCGGATGCGGCTTTCGGCGAACGCGAGATCCTCGGGGATGGAGCTATCGAGGTGATGGCACACCATCAGCATGTCGAGATGCTCGTCGATGGTGTTGACCGTGAAAGGCCGCGTCGGATTGGTCGACGATGGGATTACGTTCGGCAGGCCCGCGACCTTCATGATGTCCGGCGCGTGGCCGCCGCCCGCGCCCTCGGTGTGGAATGCGTGGATCGTGCGGCCTTTGAAGGCGGCCACGGTGTCCTCGACGTAGCCGCTTTCGTTGAGCGTGTCGGTGTGGATCATCACCTGGACGTCATAGTCGTCGGCGACCGACAGGCAGCAGTCGATCGCGGCGGGCGTCGTGCCCCAATCCTCGTGCAGCTTGAGCGAGCACGCGCCCGCTTCGATCTGTTCGATCAGGCCAGCGGGGAGGGCCGCGTTGCCCTTGCCGGCGAACGCGAGGTTCATCGGGAAAGAATCCGCCGCCTCGATCATGCGCGCGAGATGCCATGGCCCGGGCGTGCAGGTCGTCGCGTTGGTGCCGGTCGCGGGGCCGGTGCCACCGCCGAGCATGGTGGTGATGCCGGAGTTCAATGCCTCCTCGATCTGCTGCGGGCAGATGAAGTGGATGTGCGCGTCGAAGCCGCCCGCCGTGATGATCTTGCCTTCGCCCGCGATCACTTCGGTGCCGGGGCCGACGACGATGTCGACGCCGGGCTGGATGTCCGGATTGCCGGCCTTGCCGATCCGCGTGATCCGGCCGCCCGTGATGCCGATGTCGGCCTTGACGATGCCCCAGTGGTCGAGGATGAGCGCATTGGTGATGACGGTGTCGACGGCGCCTTGCGCGCGCGTCATCTGCGATTGGCCCATGCCGTCGCGGATCACCTTGCCACCGCCGAATTTCACTTCCTCGCCGTAGATCGTGAAATCCTTCTCGACCTCGATGATCAGCTCGGTGTCGGCGAGCCGCACCTTGTCGCCGACGGTCGGGCCGAACATGTCGGCGTAGGCGGCGCGGGAGATCTTCTGCGGCATAGCGCGTGGGTCCCTCAGGGGTTGATTTCGTTCAGGCGTGTTGCGTGGCTCGCGGCGACGTTCCAGCTCATGCCCTCGCGGACATAGACGGTGGTCCAGCGGAAGGCGTACGTCTTGCCGTCGGCTTGCGATTTGATCGGCGATAGGCCGGTGGCAACGCCGACCCAATCGCTTGGAATGCGGATGACGAGTTCAGTCACCGGCGCGTCCTCGATCACGGGATGACCGTCGAGAATCGATTTGATGCGCGCATCCTTGCCATCGAGTTTGCCCGAGCCGTGCGTGTGGATGAATGTTGGTGCGTACATGCGCTTAAGGCGTGTGACGTTCTTGGCCTTGATGGCGGCAGCGAGTTCCTTGCGGAACGCGGCGACTTCCTCAGCGACGAGCTTTTGCGCCTTCTCGCTGAGGATGGCGGGGGGATGGGCAAGCGCGGGTGCGATGGGGAGCACAATCGATGCGACCGCCACAGCAAGCAGCGCAAAGCGTATCGATATCGTACGCATCGCTTACACCTTTCCCATGATCTCCTGCCGGAAGCCGTAGATCGTGCGGGCGCCGCTGACGGCGACAAGCTGGACGTCGCGCGTCTGGCCCGGCTCGAAGCGCACGGCGGTGCCCGCCGCGATGTCGAGGCGGCAGCCGCGCGCCTTCTCGCGGTCGAACTTGAGCGCGGGATTGGTCTCGTAGAAATGGTAGTGGCTGCCGACCTGGATCGGTCGGTCGCCTGTGTTGGCGACGGTGATCGTGACCGCCGTGCGGCCGGCGTTGAGTTCGATCTCACCGCCAGCGGGAAAAACCTCTCCGGGGATCATGGCAGCCCTCACTTCACGAGCAGGAAAACACCGAGCGCGGCGGTCGCACTGCCGAGCGCGCGAACCGGAATGAGGCCCGAACCCCGCTCAAGCAGGCGCGCGATGGCGATACCGACGAGATGCAACAGTGCCGTCGCAACGACGAAGCCTGCGGCATACCCGAGCCACCCTGTTTGCGGAGCTTCGGCGCCGTGCGCGTATCCATGGAAAATCGCGAACACGGCAACGATGATCGCGCCGACGGCGACCGGCACGCGGATCGTTGCCGCCACCAGTACGCCGAGCACAACGACCGACAGCGCGATCGCCGGCTCGACCATTGGCAGTGCGATGCCGGCGCGCCCGAGGATACCGCCGACGACCATCATGGCGACGAACGCGAGTGGCCACACCCAAACGCGGCGGCCACCGGCGATCCCGGCCCACAGGCCGACGGCGATCATCGCCGCGAGATGATCGAGCCCGCCGAGCGGATGCTGGAAGCCGTGCATGAACGAGAAGTGGGTGCCGACACCGACGTGGGCGAATGCCGGCGTGGCGGCGAGCCCGAACAGGATCGCGAGGAATGCAGTGGTCGGGCGGATGGCGTCAGATCGCATCAGGAAGCTCCGAATTGGCGTGCGAAAAGGTTTAGCGGATTGGATTGTGGACGGTGACGAGCTTGGTGCCGTCGGGGAAAGTCGCTTCGACCTGGACGTCGTGGATCATCTCGGCGACGCCTTCCATGACTTGCGCGCGCGTCACCACTGTCGCGCCATCGCGCATCAATTCGCCGACTGTGCGGCCATCGCGCGCACCTTCGACAACGTAGTCGGTGATCAGCGCGATCGCTTCGGGGTGGTTGAGTTTGACGCCACGCTCGAGGCGGCGGCGGGCGACAATGGCCGCCATCGAGATCAGGAGTTTGTCCTTCTCGCGGGACGTCAGGTTCATGCGTTCATCCCCTAAATTTCCTGTCAGCCGGCCCAGGCGCGAGGCACTGAGCCACCCATCGCGATCTTGACCACGCGTTGCACCGCATCATGCACCGCATCGAGGCCGGAGGCGAGTGCCCTAACGACGAGCAAGCCGCCCCAGGCACTGACGCCGTGGTCGGCGCGGCAACTCTCGAGCGCGGCGCGCACACCGTCGCACAGATCCTCGGCGTCAGGCGCGACGATGACGATGAGAACGGTCGCGCGGGCGCCGCCGGCGATCGTTGGGCGATCGAGGAGGGCTGCGATGTCGCCGTCGAGGTGGGTGGTTTCGGCGAAGGCGAGGCGGCCGTCGCGGCGGATGCGCCAGCGATCGCGGACCATGCCGTCGCCCATGATTTCACCGCTGGCGATGCGCCCGAAAACGAACGTCTCGGCGATGATCAACCGCGCGTCGGCAGCGATGTCGACGTCGAAGCGGCGGTCGAGGCGGGCACCGGAAAAAAGGATGGTCGGTTGCGGCAGCCAGGCCAGCGTGGCGCCGGATTGGGCTTCTAAACGCACCGAGATTTCGGTGGAGGGGCCGAGGCTGCGATAGATGCGCTCGGCGGTGGCGGTCGAGACCGTGAGATGTGCGCCGACATCAGCCGATGCCGAGAGCCGCACGCGATCGCCACCGGCGACGCCGCCGCCGGAGTTGACGATGACGGCTTCCAGGCCGTTGCCAAGTGCACGGGGGAATTTGGCGCGGTAGCCGCCGCTCTCGGTGAGGGACGTGAGGCGGGTGCGCGGGCCGGTCGCGGCGCAGGCAATCGAAACGTCGACGTCGGCGCGAACGCCCGCGAGCGCCCGGGCGAGCACGGCATCGTTGTGCCGATGAGTGGCGACGGCATCGTCAGACGGAAAGCCGGCGGAGGACATCGGACTCGACCATTTGCGCGCGCGTGCCCGAGAGCACGACCTGTCCCCTGTCCATGACCGCGTAGCGGTCGGCGAGATCGCGGGCGAACTCGAAATATTGCTCGACCAGCACGATGGCCATGTCGCCCTTCTTGCGAAGATAGTCGATGGCGCGGCCGATGTCCTTGATGATCGATGGCTGGATGCCCTCGGTCGGTTCGTCGAGCACCAGCAAGCGCGGGCGCATGACGAGCGCGCGACCGATCGCGAGCTGTTGTTGCTGACCGCCGGAAAGATCACCGCCGCGCCGCCGCAGCATCGACTTCAGCACCGGGAACAGGGTGAAGATCTCGTCGTCGATCTGACGTTTGTCACCCGAAAGAGGTGCCAGTCCGGTCTGCAGGTTTTCGGCGACGGTCAGCAGCGGAAAAATCTCGCGGCCCTGCGGCACGATGGCGATCCCGCGCCGCGCTCGTTCGTAAGGCGGCATCGTGCCGAGTTGCTCGCCTTGCCAGGTGATGGTGCCGGCGCTGATCGGATGATAGCCGACGATGGCGCGCAGCAGCGTCGTCTTGCCGACGCCGTTGCGGCCCATCAGCGACATGACCTCGCCCTTGCGCGCTTCGAGTTCGACCCCGCGCAATACCTGAGCGGCGCCATACTTCAACTCGACGCCTTGGACCTTGAGGATCCCGCTCTCTGAGTTCTCAGCGTCCAAGGTAGACCTCCACGACGCGCGGGTTCTCTGACACGACATCGATGGCGCCCTCGGCGAGCACCGAGCCTTCGTGCAGGCAGGTCACTTTGACGCCGAGCGCGCGCACGAAGGCCATGTCGTGTTCGACGACGACGACCGAATGGTCGGCAGCCGAAATGCGCTTCAGCAATTCGGCGGTGGCTTCCGTCTCCGCGTCGGTCATGCCGGCGACCGGCTCGTCGACGAGCAGCAGCTTTGGATCCTGTGCGAGCAGCATGCCGATTTCGAGCCATTGCTTTTGGCCGTGGCTTAGCAGGCCCGCCAGGCGCGTGCGCTGTGCCGCCAGCCCGACCGTGGTCAGGATCTCGTCGATGCGCTGCGCTTCATCCGCGTTCGTGCGCGCGAGGAGGACGGTGCGCGCGCGACGGTCGCCCTTGAGCGACAGGAGGATGTTGTCCTCGACGGTGTGGCTCTCGAAGACGGTCGGCTTCTGGAACTTGCGGCCGATGCCGAGGTTGGCGATGGCGGCCTCGTCGAGCCGCGTGAGATCGATGCCGCGGTCGAACAGGACTTCGCCCGTATCGGGGCGCGTCTTGCCCGTGATCACGTCCATCATCGTTGTCTTGCCGGCGCCGTTGGGGCCGATAATGGCGCGCATCTCGCCCGGCGCGATCTGGAGTGACAGTTCGTTCAAGGCGCGAAAGCCGTCGAAGGAGACGCTGACGCCGTCGAGGTACAACAGGCTCGGCGTGAGCGGCGGCGGGGTATCGGAGTCGACGACTGAATTCATGACGGGCGATCCTACTCCGCGGGCTGGGCGGCTGAGTCGGGCTTGGTGCCCGGGTTGCCGTCGGACGTCTGCGCTGGCGGCCGCCAACGCTCCCAAAGCTCGTTGGCCGTCCCCAGGATGCCTTTCGGCAACCAGATGGTCGTCAGCACGAAGAGGCCGCCGAGAAGGAACGGCCAGTACGGCGCGAGGAAACCGGTGGTGAAGGTCGTCTTGGCGAAGTTGACGATGACCGCGCCGAGGGCTGCACCCGTGAGCGTGCCGCGACCGCCGACGGCGACCCAGATCACCACTTCGATGGAGTTGCCCGGTGTAAACTCGCTCGGATTGATGATGCCGACTTGGGGCACGTAGAGCGCGCCCGCGATGCCGGCCATGATCGCCGAAACCGTGAACACGAACGTCTTGTAGTGCTCGACACGGTAGCCGATGAAGCGCGTGCGACTCTCGGCGTCACGGATTGAGACGAGGATCTTGCCGAGCCGGGACGAGACGATGGCCTTCGCCACGAGGTAGCCGAGAGCCAGCGCCACTGCGGATGCTGCGAAAAGCGCCGCGCGCGTCGTCGTCGCCTGGATCGGAAACCCGAGGATGTCCTTGAAGTCGGTCATCCCGTTGTTGCCGCCGAACCCCATGTCGTTGCGAAAGAACGCCAGCATCAGCGCGAACGTCATGGCCTGTGTGATGATCGAGAGATACACGCCCGTCACGCGGCTGCGGAACGCGAACCAGCCGAACACGAACGCGAGCAGGCCGGGGACCGCCATCACCATGAGGAAGGCAAACCAGGCGTTCTCGAAACCGTACCAGTACCATGGAAGCTCCTTCCAATTGAGGAAGACCATGAAGTCGGGAAGGATCGGATGCGCATAGACACCGCGCGTGCCGATCTGGCGCATCAGGTACATGCCCATGGCGTAGCCGCCTAGTGCAAAGAAGGCACCATGGCCGAGCGAGAGAATGCCGCAGTAGCCCCACACGAGATCGAGCGACAAGGCGAGTAGCGCAAAGCAGACGTATTTGCCGAGCAGCGCCATGGTCGACGTCGAGATGTGGAAGAGCGAGGTCGGCGGCACCGCGAGATGCAGCAGCGGCACGATGACCGCCATGCCGAGAACGATCGCGAGAAACCACTTGCCCGTCTTGTCGTTGGAAATTAGAGCGTGCGTGATCATGCCTCGACGGCCCTTCCTTTCAGCGCGAACAGGCCGCGCGGCCGTTTCTGGATGAAGAAGATGATGGCGATGAGCAGGACGATCTTGCCGAGCACGGCGCCGGCGAAGGGCTCCAGCAGCTTGTTGGCCATGCCGATCGACATGGCGCCGACCAGCGTTCCCCACAGATTGCCGACGCCGCCGAACACGACGACGAGGAAGCTGTCGATGATGTAGCTCTGGCCGAGGTTGGGGCTGACGTTATCGATCTGAGACAGCGCCACGCCGGCTAGTCCGGCAATGCCCGAGCCGAGGCCGAATGTCAGCGCATCGACGCGGCCGGTGCGAATGCCCATCGAGGATGCCATGCGGCGGTTCTGCGTCACCGCGCGCATGTGCAGGCCGAGTGGCGTGTAGCGGAGCGCGAGCAAAAGGCCAGTGAAGATGACGCCGGCAAAGATGACGATATAGAGTCGGTTCCAGGTGATGACGAGGCCGCCGAGTTCCATGGCGCCGGACATGAACTGAGGCGTGCCGACCTCGCGATTGCTCGGGCCGAACGCCGTGCGGACCGCTTGCTGCAGGATCAAGCTGACGCCCCAGGTGGCGAGCAGCGTTTCGAGCGGGCGCCCGTAGAGATAGCGGATGACGCCGCGCTCGATGAGCACACCGACGCCGCCAGCGACGAGAAACGCGAGCGGAATGGCGATGGCCAGCGAGAATTCGAACATCCACGGCGCTTTGGTGCGGATCAAATCCTGGACGACGAAGGTCGTGTAGGCGCCGAGCATGACCATCTCGCCGTGCGCCATGTTGATAACGCCCATCACGCCGAACGTGATCGCGAGACCGATCGCGGCGAGCAGCAGCACCGATCCCAGCGAGACGCCGTACCAGACGTTCTGGAGGTAGCCCCACAGCGCCAGCCGGTCCTCGATCGATTTGATTGCGGTATTCGCAGCGGCGCGAGCCGGACCTGCGGTGTCAGCCGGCAAAGTCCGCAGAATGGAGAGTGCGTCGCGGCTGCCGCTGGCATCGAGCAGCGCGATCGCTTCGAGGCGCTTCGCTTCGGTTGAATCTTTTTTGACAAAGGTGACCGCCGCCCAGGCGAGCTGAAGCTGCGTGCGCACGAGCGGGTCCTTCTCGGCGGCGATGGCTGTTTCAAGGACGGGCAACGCTTCCGCGTCTCGCGACTTCATTACCGCCTGCGCGGCCTGGATGCGGCGCGCCGGATCGGGGTTCATCAGGCTGAGCGCGCCGATCGCAGCGCTGGCAGCGGTGCGGACGCGGTTGTTGAGGCGCACGGTGGAAACATCGGCTGGAGGCGTTGCGACGATCTCGTTGGTCAGCGCGTCACGGGTGGCGCCGGTGGCGTCGCGGTAAAAGATCTTCTGGTTCGCAGCATCGACGAGGAGGCGTCGGTCGGAGAGCGCTTCGATGATGGCAGCCGCGTGGGGGCTGCCGGAGCGCGCGATTAAGTCGATGCCGGCCGACGTATCGTTGAAGCTGTCCTTGGCGATGAGCGCGAGGCCGGCGGCGAACTCTTCAGGCGTTGCCATGGCGCGCTCAGGTTGCGCGAACCAGCCGCCGATCAGTGTCGCGATCAGGAGGGCGACACGAGTGAACCGGTGCATGAGGCCTCTATTCCGGTTGAATGCGCCGTGTGGAGTGCGCCGGGTGTCAGATTGATGGTCTTTGGAGACGGTCTCCCCGCCAACTTGGCGGGGAGACACACGCTTGCATGCTGGAGGCGTGGTGGAGGCCACGCCGGTCAGTCGCAGACGTCAGCTAGAGCCGCACTTTCCAGTCTTGGAATTGAAGTTGCCGCACTTCTTTCCGACCCAATCCGCCTCGAGATCCTTCGAGCCGTCGAGGAAATCGGTCCAGGCATCGCCGGGGACGAGACCCTTGGTCTGCCACACCACGTCGAACTGACCATCGGCGCGGATTTCGCCGATCAGCACAGGCTTGGTGATGTGGTGGTTCGGCAGCATCTTCGAGATGCCGCCGGTGAGGTTCGGCGCTTCGGTACCGGGGAGTGCTTCAATGACCTTGTCGGGATCGAACGACTTGGCCTTCTCGACCGCTTTCACCCACATGGCGAAGCCGACGACATGGGCCTCCATCGGATCGTTCGTCACCCGCTTCGGGTTCTTGGTGAAGGCCTTCCACTTCGCGATGAACTCGGCATTGGCCGGATCCTTGACCGACTGGAAGTAGTTCCAAGCGGCGAGATGGCCGACGAGATCCTTCGTGTCGAGACCTGCGAGTTCTTCTTCGCCGACAGAGAAAGCGATGACGGGAATGTCGGTCGCCTTGACGCCCTTGTTGGCGAGTTCCTTGTAGAACGGCACGTTGGCGTCACCGTTGATCGTCGAGACAACGGCCGTTTTCTTGCCGCCGCTGCCGAACTTCACGATGTCGGACACGATCGTCTGCCAGTCGGAATGACCGAACGGCGTGTAGTTGATCATGATGTCCTCTTTCGCGACGCCTTTCGCGAGGAGGTACGCTTCAAGAATCTTGTTGGTCGTGCGCGGATAGACGTAGTCGGTGCCGGCGAGCACCCAACGCTTCACTTCGCCGCCATCCTTGCTCATCAGGTAGTCGACGGCGGGAATGGCCTGCTGGTTCGGAGCCGCACCGGTGTAGAACACGTTGCGCTCGCTCTCTTCGCCCTCGTACTGCACGGGATAGAAGAGGATGTTGTTGAGTTCCTTGAAGACCGGGAGGACGGACTTGCGGCTGACGCTGGTCCAGCAGCCGAACGTGGCTGCAACCTTATGCTGCGTAATCAGCTCGCGGGCCTTCTCGGCGAAGAGGGGCCAGTTCGATGCGGGGTCGACGACGACAGCCTCGAGCTTCTTGCCGAGCACGCCGCCTTTCTTGTTCTGCTCCTCGATGAGCATCAGCATGACGTCCTTGAGGGTCGTCTCACTGATCGCCATCGTTCCGGACAGCGAATGCAGAATTCCAACTTTCACGGTGTCTTGGGCGAATGCGACGGACCCGCCCGATAGCAACGCGCCTCCCGTCAGTGCCGCGGCAGCTATTCCCGCGAGCACATTCCGACGTTTCAGCATGCCTACCTCCTTTGACTGCTTCTGACGGTTAACGTCGGTCGCAAGCCGTGTGCCAACCCGAGATTTGAAGAATAGAGCGAGGTATATCAGTCAGTTAAGTCTTGGGCTGGAGAGGAGCCTGAGCAACCCGGGCATGCGGGCCGGATGAAAAATTAGGCAACCATTAACAACTGCACATGTTTTGGGCGGGGCGACCGCCTAGCAGTCCGTATGCCTGCAATCTGCGCAGCTTGACCCCGATCATTGCCAAATCACTCACCAAGATCGGATGATGCGGCCTGCAATTTCGAAGCGGCGGCTGGTGCAACACGGGGGATGGACATGTCGGCACTCGAGACCGTTGATAAGGTCGAAATTCTCGTCCTGGTCGACAACGTCACGGACAACCTCTCCTCGACGCCGGTTTTCGTGGAGACCGAGATTGCAGCGCTCGGCCGCAGGAGGCGTGGCGCGTGGGTGCTCGCCGGCGATTGCCTGTGCTGTGCCGCGCACGGACTTGCCTGCCTCGTTACCGTGACAAAGGGCGACACGCGTCGAACGCTGCTCTTCGATGCCGGTCCGGAGGATCGCACGTTCGAACAGAACGTCTCACGTCTCGGTGCCGATCTCGGCGACGTCGAGGCGATGGTGCTCTCCCACGGCCACTGGGATCACGGCGGCGCCATGCTGCGGGCGCTGCAGATCGTGCGGGACCGCAATGGCGGTCGCGAGGTGCCCTACTACGCGCATCCCGACATGTTTCGCGCCCGTGCCGCCAAACTGCCCGACGGTTCGATGCGGCCGATGCAGGACGTGCCGAGCGTCGCGGCGTTGACCGCCTATGGCGCGCGCGTCATCAATACGGTCGAGCCGAACTTTCCCCTCGACGGCCTGGCGTTCGTCAGCGGTGAGATCCCGCGAGTGACACCGTTCGAAACGGGCTTGCCGGGTCAACATCGGCGCACACTCGACGGCAAAGGCTGGGAACCGGACGAGCTGCTGATGGACGAGCGCTTTCTCGCCGTCCATGTCGCCGGGAAGGGTCTCGTTGTTCTCTCGGCGTGCTCGCACGCTGGCATCGTCAATGTCCTGACAAGCGCGCGGGCGAGCTTTCCGAATGTCCCGCTGCACGCGGCAATGGGCGGGCTACATCTTTCGGGCACGAACGAGCGAGTCATTCCTCAGACCGTCGAGGCGTTGAAGGGCTTCGATCTGGATGTCGTCGCGGCCGGTCATTGTACGGGCTGGCGTGCCATGACGGCCCTGGCCAACGCCTTCGGCGACAAGAAACTCGTGCCGCTCGCGGTCGGCAAGCGGTTCACGTTTTGAGGTCTCCAAGAAAAAGCCCTGATGGATCGCTCCATCAGGGCTGGTGTCGTCGAAGTCGCGGCCCGCCTTTCAGGCCGGTGCGAAGCAGGCGATCTTGCTGCCGTCCTCGCGCGGCTTGAAGACGACCTTCACCTTCTGGCCAATCTTCACGCTCGCGGGATCGCAATCGACGATGTTCGTCATCATCGACACGCCCTCATCGAGCGTGACGTAGGCGATCACGTAGACGGGCTTCGCCGGCCGCATCACTGAGTAGGTGTAGATCGTGCCGGTGCCCTTGGCCGGACGCATCTCGACGTCTGTCGACAAGCACATCGGGCAGGCGCCGCGAGGATAGTAGAACGCCTTGTTGCAGGACTTGCAGTGGCCGAGCAGGAGCTTGCCGGCATTGGCACCTTCCCAATAGGCCTCGGAGCCCGGAGTCGGCGGGACGACCGCGTAGACTTTTTCTTCGGTTGCCATCGTCGCTTACTCCCGCTCCATGATCACTGTGCCGCCGACGTGGCGCGTGCCGAGCGACCCGCCCGTGCCGTGCGCCAGCGCCAGATCGCAGTTCTTGACCTGAACCTTTGGATGCGCCTCGCCGCGAAGCTGGCGCACCGCCTCGATCACCTTCGTCATGCCGCCGCGGTTGCCCGGGTGGTTGTTGCACAAGCCGCCGCCGTCCGTGTTGAACGGGAGCTTGCCGACGCCGGAGATCAGGTTGCCGTCGGAGACGAACTTGCCGCCCTGGCCGACTTCGCAGAAGCCGAGATCTTCGAGCTGCATGACCACGGTGATGGTGAAGCTGTCGTAGATCGAGGCGTACTTGATGTCCTTGTGCTTGACGCCGGCCTGATCGAACGCCTTCTTGCCCGACCAGCGGCCGGCCGAGAACGTCAGGTCGAGATCGCGCCCACCCATCTGGTGTTTGATCGCTTCGCCGGTGCCGATCACCTTGACCAGCGGCCGCTTGAGCGTCTTGGCGATCTCGGGCTTGGTCACAATGAGTGCGCCGCCGCCGTCCGAGATGACGCAGCAGTCGAGCCGGTGGAGCGGATCGGACACCATCGGCGAGTTGACGACTTCCTCGACGGTCACGACCTTCGGCAGCATCGCATGCGGATTGTACTGCGCGTGATGCGAGGCCGCGACCTTGACCCAGGCGAGTTGCTCGCTGGTGGTGCCGTACTGGTGCATGTGGCGCATCGCGCACATGGCGTACATGTTCGCGGTCGCCGGACCATACGGGAACTCGTACTGGAGATCCGGCTGGCTCGAATTGCCCATCCGCGGGTTGGTGCCGGTTTGGACGCCCTCCGAGCGCGGCCGCCCGGCGAGTGTGATCAGTGCAATATTGCACTTGCCCGCTGCGATCGCTTCCGCGGCGTGTCCGACGTGGAGGAGATAGGACGAGCCACCGGTATCCGTGGTGTCGATGTGCTTGAGCCTCAAGCCCATGTAATCGGCGAAGGAATTTCCACCGAGGCCGGGCGTATCGCCAGCCGCGCAGAAATAACCGTCGATGTCGTCCTTGGTCAGCCCGGCGTCATCGATCGCACCCTTGGCGACCTCGGCATGGAGCTGCGCCAGAGATTTGTCCGGCGCCTTTCGTGTCGGGTGCTCGTAGGCCCCGACAATGTACGCTTTGCCCTTGGTGCTCATCCGGTCATGCTCTCCTGGAACTCCCTGCCGTGCCATAGTCTTGATTGCGCCTGAACCTCACGCCTGAGCCCTCGCGCGTCAAGTCCGACCTCGACAATGGCCTATGCAGGTGACGCTCACGGAGGGTTTCTGGGAGTGCCAGGCCGTCGGCGATGAAACCGATTGCTGCGAGGGGGCCTCGTCCTATAATCGTGGCCAATCGTGCCGACCGGTGCCGGTCGGGACACTAGAGCAAGGGGGCGGGACATGCTGGGACGCGGTTTCGGGATCCTCATCGGCTACATTCTGGCGTGCTTGGCGTTCTCGATCGTAATCGTCGGATTTGTGTTCACGCCGGCCGAGATGGCGGCGCTGCCGTCCGATGCCGCCGCCAGCCGCCTCTCCATGGCAGGGCAGCAGGCGCTCTTGAGCGCCACCCAGGTCGCATTCATCGCCTCGCCCCTGGCGCTCATCGCAGCATTGATCGCCGAATGGCGGGGCATTCGCGAGTGGCTCTACTTTGCCGCGGTGGCGCTTATGATCGCGGTCGTCGGTTTTCTCGCGCAATACGTGAGCGAGCTTCAGGGCCAGCCGACCATCGTCAACAACTATGCGCTGGCGGCGTTCTTGTGCGGAGGTTTCGTCGCCGGCACCGTCTACTGGCTGATCGCCGGGCGCACGTCCGGCGGAAGGCGTGCGCCATTGGACGACGCGCTGGCCTCGCCGCCGACCTCTACTCCCGACCCCGAAAAAGCGTGAGCACTGCCCGAGCAGTTGCGATCCAACGTCGGCTGTCGGCAGCGTCACTGCTATCGCGAGCGTCATGCAAAACCTGCGGATAGGCGTCGTCGGGGCCGGCACCGGAGGGCTCGCGGCGGCGGCATTCCTCGCCCGTGATGGCCACAACGTCCAACTCTTGGAGCGTTTCTCCGCGCCGCGTCCGGTCGGCGCCGGACTGCTGCTGCAACCGACGGGGCTCGCCTGCCTCGCGCGACTGGGCCTCGACGAGGGCGCGCTGGCGCTCGGCGCCGTGATTTACGACATCGACGGGCGCACGGCGGGCGGATGGCCGGTGTTGGCGATCGACTACCGCCGGCTGCGGCCGCACTTGTTCGGGTTGGGCATTCACCGGGCGAGCCTGTTCGCGTTGCTCCACGACGAGGTCGCGCGGCTGGCCGTGCCGATTGCGACCGGCATCGATGCGATCCGCGTCGAGCGTCACGCCAAAGGCCGCACGGTGGTCGTCGATCGCAGTGGACGGCACCATGGCCCTTTCGACCTCGTTGTCGATGCCAGTGGGATGCGCTCGGCGTTGCGCGCCTCGGTCGGCGGGCGGATTCGCGACCGGCCGTTCACCTACGGCGCGATATGGGCGGCGCTGCCGATCACCGACAGCTGGAAAGATCGCACGACCTTGGCGCAGCGCTACGACGGGGCGCCCGTCATGATCGGCATGTTGCCGATCGGGCGGATGCCGCAAGATCCAACCCCGCGCGTGGCCTTCTTCTGGAGCATGCGGGCAGACCAGCATGGGGCGTGGCTCAGCGCCGGTATCGATGCCTGGAAGGCGCGCGTCACGTCATTGTGGCCGGCCGTCGCGCCGGTTCTCGAAGCGGTGCGGAGCCCGGCGGACCTCACTTTCGTTTCGTACTCGGATGTCGTGGTTGCGCGGCCGTATTGCCCGGACCTCGGCTTGACCGTGATCGGTGATGGCGCGCACGGCACCAGCCCGCAGCTCGGCCAAGGCGCCAATCTTGCGCTGATCGACGCGCTGACACTGGCCGAAGCGCTCAAGTCCAGCGGGACGGTTGAAGCGGCACTGGCTGCCCACCATGAACGGCGGCGGCGCCATGTGGCCTTCTATCAGCTCGCGAGTCGCTGGCTGACGCCATTCTTTCAGTCGGACAGTCGCGCTGCGGGGCTGCTGCGCGACGCCACGTTCTCGCTGGGGTCACGGGTGCCGTTCGCGGAAGGGCAGATGCTGCGCACGCTCGCGGGGATCAAGACGGGCGTTTTCGGCACCCTCGATCCCGGCGACTGGAGTGCGCGGTATGGATTGAACAATCAGCCTTCCAAGGCGCGGTAGCTCACGACCTCGCCGGCATCGTCGAGTTCATACACGAGGGGCACGCCGGTCGCGAGTTCGCGCTTGATGATCTCTTCGCCGCTCAGCCCTTCGAGTTTCATGATCAGCGCGCGCAGCGAGTTGCCGTGCGCCGCGACGATCACCTTTTTGCCAGCCGCGAGGCGCGGCCGGATCTCGGCTTCATAGTAGGGCAGCACGCGGACCGCGGTGTCTTTCAGGCTTTCTCCACCCGGCGGCGGCACATCGTAGCTGCGCCGCCAGATCAGGACCTGGTCCTCGCCCCATTTCTTGCGCGCGTCGTCCTTATTCAGGCCCGAGAGGTCGCCGTAGTCGCGCTCATTGAGTTTCTGGTCGAGGATCGTCTCGAGGCCCTCCTGGCCAAGCTCGGCGAGAATCAGCCGCAGCGTGTGCTGGGCACGCACGAGAGAACTTGTGTACGCGATGTCGAAGCGAAGGCCGGCTTCCTTGAGCAGCCGGCCAGCGCGGTGTGCTTCTTCGACGCCCTTCTCGGTGAGATCGGGATCCTTCCAGCCGGTGAACAGATTGAGCTTGTTCCAGGCGCTTTCGCCGTGACGGACGAGGACGAGGAGCTGGGTCATGATCGCGTTCGGTTCCGGATTGTTGGCGTATTTTGAATTCTAACGGCTGGCGGGCGTTTCAGATCCCGAGAACGTCGGCCATGGTGAAGAGGCCGGGCCCTTTGCCGCGGCCCCACAAAGCGGCCTTGACCGCGCCACGGGCGAAAATGCCGCGATCGGTCGCGAGGTGAGTCAGTACGATGCGCTCGCCGTCGGCCGCGAAAATGACGCTGTGCTCGCCGACGACATTGCCGCCGCGAAGCGTCGCAAAGCCGATGTCGCCGCGCTTCCTGGCGCCGGTGTGGCCGTCGCGGGAACGGACGCTGGTTTCGGTCAGTGAGACGCCACGCCCTTCTGCCGCGGCCTCACCGAGCATCAGTGCGGTGCCGGAGGGTGCGTCGACCTTGTGCTTATGGTGCATTTCGAGCACCTCGATGTCGAAGTCTTCATCGAGCGCGGCGGCGACCTTGCGCGTCAGCGCGACCAGCAGGTTGACGCCGAGGCTCATGTTGCCCGCCTTGATGATGGTCGCGTGACGCGCGGCGGCCTTGATCGCGGCGTCGTTCTCGGGCGTACAGCCGGTCGTGCCGATGACGTGGACGATGCGTGCGTTGGCGGCGAGCCCTGCGACCTCGACGCTTACCGCCGGGATTGTGAAATCGAGGATGCCGTCGACCTTGGCAACGATGTCGAGTGGGTCATCGGTGACCATGACGCCGATGGTGCCAATGCCCGCGAGTTCCCCCGCGTCCTTGCCGAGCGCATTCGATCCCGCGCGCTCGATCGCGCCGGCGACCACGGCGGTGCCGTTCGATGCCTGCACGGTGCGGATCAGCTCCTGCCCCATGCGGCCCGCAGCGCCCATAATCGCCAGCTTCATCGCGCTCATTGGTCTACCCCGATCGATTGTATTGAGGCCCTATAGCACCGCGCCGCGCCCGCGTGGAAGGCCCACAACGTCTAGCCTCGCGCGACCTGTGCCGCGACGCAGACCCAGCGGCCGCCTTGGCGCGCCCAGATGTCGGTATAGCGGCCGCTACCGGCGCTGCCGTCGGGCTTGGTATAGACGGTGCGTGCATGGATGATCGCGACGTCGCCGAACAGGCGGATGTTGACGTCCTCGGGCCGCAGCCCTGTCACCCCTGCCGGCTGCGCGATACGGGCGAGAAATCCGGCGCGGTCGACCAGCGACGCGTCCGGGTTGGTGTTCAAAAAATCCTTCGACAGGTTCTCCTCGAACCACTGCACGTTCGATTCCGCAACGGAGCGGACATAGTGCTCGTTGAGCTTGCGAAGTTGATCCAGGTCATTCATCGGGGTCACTTTCTCCGCGATTATTCAAGGAATTTGCATTCGCCTTGATGCCGCGCCCAAGGGGTGAAACACTGTGCCCGTGCCGGTCAACGAACCGGTGCTGACAAACAATAACCGTCTTGGGAGGATACAATGAAAAACCGCGTCCATCGCGGCTTTAGTGCTTTGCTCGTTGGGGCGTGCGTGGTCGCCCCCACCGCCGCCCTCGCCCAGAAATCGGGCGGAATTCTAAAGACCTACAACAGCTCCAATCCGCCGAGCGCCTCGATCATCGAGGAAGCCACGATCGCAACCGCGTTCGCTTTCGCACCGATCTTCAACAACCTCGTCATTTTCGATCAGCGTGAGCCGATCAACAAGCCGGACGCGATCCGGCCGGAGCTTGCAGAAAGCTGGTCTTGGGACGCGACCAACACCAAGCTGACGATGAAGTTGCGCCAGAACGCCAAGTGGCATGACGGCAAGCCGTTTACATCGCAAGATGTGAAGTGCACCTGGGATCGCATTCTCGGCAAGGACAAGGACACGTTCCGCAAGAACCCGCGCAAGCTGTGGTGGGCCGCGATCAAGGAAATCGTGCCGAACGGCGATCATGAGGTGACGTTCGAACTCAGCCGCCCGCAAGCCGCGTTCTTGAGCCTGCTCGCATCGAACTTGTCCCCGGTCTACCCGTGTCATGTACCGACGGCCGCCATGCGCACCAAGCCGATCGGCACTGGCCCGTTCAAGTTCGTCGCCTTCGAAGCGAACAACGTCATCCGGATGGAGAAGAACCCCGACTATTGGCGGCAGGGGCGTCCCTATCTCGACGGCGTCGAAATCCGCATCATCGGCAACCGCTCGACGCGCATCCTCGCGTTCGCAGCCAACGAATTCGATATCACCTTCGTCGCCGATGTAACGGCGCCTCTCGTCGGCGATGTGATGAGCCGGTCGCCGCAAGCGCAGTGCAAGCTCGTGCCGACAGGTGTCAGCACGAACCTGCTGGTCAACCGAACCAAGCCGCCATTCGACGATGCGAAGTTGCGCGACGCCATGACACTCGCGTTGGATCGCGACGCGATGGTCAAGATCGTCACCTCGGGCAAGGCGAGCATCTCAGGCGCGATGATGGGTGAGCCTGAGGGCAATTGGCCGATGCCGAAAGCCAAGCTGATGCAGTTCGCCGCCTACGCTGGGACGATGGAGGAGCGTCGGGCGAAGGCTCGAAAGATCATGGCAGACTTGGGTTATGGACCGGACAAGAAATTGAAGGTCAAGGTCGGCACGCGCGACTTCCAGGCCTTCAAGGACCCGGCGGTGCTGCTCGTCGATCAGCTCAACCAGATCTATTTCGAGGCGGAGTTGGAGATCATCGAATCGACGCTCTATTACGGCCGCGTCGCGCGTGGCGACTATGCCGTGGTCCTCAATTTGACCGGCTCCGGCGTCGATGATCCCGACGTGACGATGGTCGAGGGCTACACCTGCAACTCCGAGCGCAACTACACGAAATATTGCAACAAGGACGTCGAAGCCCTGATCGAGAAGCAGTCGCAGGAGATTGACCCGAAGCGGCGCCTGGAGCTGGTCTGGACGATCGAGAAGATCCTGATCGAGGATGCGGCTCGTCCGATCATTTTCCACGGCTTTGCGGGAACCTGCTGGCATCCGCACGTGAAGAACCAAGTGCTGCACGAGAACTCGATCTACAACAATTGGCGCCTCGAAGACGTGTGGCTCGACAAGTAGCAGCGCCAAGTCAGCGGGACGGTGCAGGCGACGGGATCATCATTGGTCCCGTCGTCTGAGTTCCTGCGCTCCGGCGATCTGTCGGCTCGCTGCATGGAAGCGATGCCGTTTCACGGGGCGACGCCGAGCACCTTTGTCGCTACCAGGTACCTGCGCGAGATCAGGTCCGGACTTATGCCGGATACGGGACCGCGAACGCGATGCCGCTGACAGCAGCGCGCGCCACTTCAAGCCCGCAGCCTCACGAGGGACCACGGCCACGGTGGTGCAGCCGTTTGGATCGGACATGGCTGCCGATGCGTCATCAAAAGTCTCTCCAGGAGGAAACGTTGAATAGTCGAAACTCACTTGGCTTGGTCGCGGTGCTTGCACTGTCCTGGGCCGCACTTCCCACTGTCGCAATGGCTCAGAAGCCGGGCGGGGTCTTGCGGTCCTACGAAGTCTCGAATCCGCCGAGCGCGTCGATACTCGAAGAGGCGACCAGCGCCACGGCGCATCCGTTCATGGCGGTCTTCAACAATCTCGTCATTTTCGATCAGGCCGAGCCGATCAACCGGCCCGAAGTCATTCGGCCCGAGTTGGCCGAAAGCTGGACCTGGGATGCCGACAAGACCAAGTTGACGATGAAGCTGCGCCAGGGCGTGACTTGGCACGACGGCAAGCCCTTCACGTCCAATGACGTCAAGTGCACCTGGGACTGGAGCACGGAGAAGGTCGCGAGCGGTTTCCGCAAAAACCCCCGCAAGCTGTGGTGGGACAATGTCAAGGACGTCACGACCAACGGCGATCATGAAGTGACGTTCGTCCTCGGACGCCCGCAGCCGTCATTGCTGACGCTCATGGCGTCAGGGCTGTCACCGGTCTATCCGTGCCACGTCCCGGCGCGCGTCATGCGCGTCAAGCCGATCGGCACCGGGCCGTTCCGCGTTGTTTCGTTCGAGGCGAACAAGATTGTACGCCTCGAGAAGAACCCGAACTATTGGCGCAAGGGTCGCCCATATCTCGATGGGTTGGAGTTCTCGATCATCGGTAGTCGCGGCACGCGCCTGCTCGCATTCGCCGCCAAAGAGATCGACATGACTTTCGTGTCGGATGTGACGGGTCCGCTGCTCGCCGATGTCAAGGCACGCAGCCCCGAGGCGACCTGCGAGTTTGCGATGACCGGCGTCAGCGCCAATCTTCTCGTCAACCGCGAGAAAGCACCCTTCGACAATCCTAAGCTACGTGAAGCGATGATGCTGACGCTCGATCGTGATGCGATGGTGAAGATCGTGTCGGGTGGCAACGCCGCCATCAGCGGTGCGATGTTGCCGCCGCCGTCTGGTGTGTGGAGCGAGCCGACTGAAAAGTTCATGACGCTGCCGTCCTATGCCGGGACGATCGAAGAACGCCGCGAAAAGGCGATCAAGATCATGGCGGAACTCGGCTACACGGCAGACAAGAAGCTCAAAATTAAAGTCGGGACGCGCGATTACCAGTCCTACAAGGATCCCGCCGTTCTTCTCGTCGACCATCTGAACCGCATCAACTTCGACGCGGAATTGGAGATCATCGAGACGTCGCTCTACTACGGCCGCATCACGCGTGGCGACTACGCGGTTGCGCTCAACCTCACGGGGACCGGCGTCGACGATCCTGACGTGACGATGTTCGAGGGTTATCTGTGCGGTTCGAGCCGCAACTATACGAACTACTGCAACAAGGACGTGGACAAGCTGATCTACGAACAGTCGGCTGAATCGGAAGTCGCAAAGCGCAAGGCAATCGTTTGGAAGATCGAGCAGTTCCTTGCCGAGGACGCGGCACGGCCGATCATCTTCCAGAACCGCTCAGCAACGTGCTGGCACCCTTACGTGAAGGGGTACGTGCTGCACCAGAACTCGATCTACAATAGCTGGCGCTTCGAGGACATCTGGCTCGACAAGTAACAGCCAGGGCTACTCAACGCATCGGGCGCACCGCGCCCGATGCGGACAGCAGACGGTCGAGTTTCAGGCCTGCTTTCCGCGCGTGATCGCTTCGGTGATCATGCGCTTGGCTTCGTCGGCATCGCCCCAGTGGTGGATCTTCACCCACTTGTCGGGTTCGAGATCCTTGTAGTGCTCGAAGAAGTGCTGGATCTGCTGGAGCGTGATGTCGGGAAGGTCGGCGTAGGTGCGCACGCGCTCGTAGCGTCGCGTCAGCTTGACTGACGGCACCGCAATTACCTTCTCGTCGCCGCCCGCATCGTCCTCCATCACCAGCACGCCGACCGGCCGGCAGTTGATCACGGCGCCGGGGACGATCGCGCGCGTGTTGCAGACGAGCACGTCGATCGGGTCACCATCCGCGGAAAGCGTGTGCGGGACGAAGCCGTAATTTCCCGGATAGCGCATCGGCGTGTAGAGGAAGCGGTCGACGAACAGCGTGCCGGAGGCCTTGTCCATCTCGTACTTGATCGGCTCGCCACCGACCGGCACCTCGACAATGACGTTGATATCCTCGGGCGGGTTCTTGCCGATCGGCACGGCGTCGAGGCGCATGGGGCAGGTCTCCATCCAGTTTCGAACGGCGCGGGTATATCGTCCGGTCGGCACTTTTCTGCGACCGGGTTGGCGCAATCAATGCGTCATGGTGGAGTATCCTGAGTTGACGGCGACGACCAGCGGCGCGCTGAAGGAGGCAGAAGCTATGGTGAAAGTGGCTTTCAAAATCGCGGCAGGCGGGCTGGTGGCGCTTGCTTTCGCCGCGGCCGTCGATACGGCGGCGGCGCGGGAGCCAAAGAGCCTCTACACCACGATCGACCTCAGCGCGTGTAAGGTGGTGCAGCGTCATCCCGACGGAAATACGTTTTCTTGCAATGGTTTGCCGGGCTATCCCGTGATTTACGGAGAGGGCGATCTGCGCGCGTTCGTAAGTGTCGGCCCTCACTCCGCCAAACAGAAGCGTCGTGCGCAGGATCAGACGCTGGGGCCGTTCAATACGATCTTTCAGGGCACCTCGCGGCGCGCGACCCTCGAATGGCGGGTGCATGGCGAGGGCGACAAGAAGATCCCGCACGCGACCATCCTGCGCTACTTCACCCGCAACGATACTGGAAGGGGGGAAGTGCTGGTCATCATGCACGTCAGCGCACGCGAGACGTGCCAGGCCGGCATTATCGATGCCCTCGCCGAACCCGAGGCTATGGCGATGGCGAGGCAAGTCGCCGATGGCACGGCGCGGACGTTTTCCTGCACGGATGAGCCGGTGGTGCATGGCAAGCGCGGCAAGAGCCCGTTCTGATCGGGCTCGCCGCTATGCTGGCGGCCGCCAGCCGTAAACCCAGTCGTACCGCGCCATCAGGCGCGATGCCGGAACAGCGGCTAGGGCGATGTTTCGCGCCATCGCGGCGGCACCCGAAAGATGGAAGATGCGGCCGTTCCGACGCGATGCGGCAGCGATCGCATTGACGCGGTGCCGCCGCGCTGTCTCATAGTTTTTCAGTGCGCCGGGAATGTCGGTCGGCCGTGTCGCGAGGCAGTCGGCCAGTACGACAGAATCTTCCAGCGCCATCACACCCCCTTGCGCGAGAAACGGCAGGATGGGATGTGCGGCATCGCCGACGAGGGCGATGCGACCGGCCGCGAGGCATTCCAGCGGCCCGGTCTCAAACAGCGCCCAGCGGCGCCACTCGGGGGCGGCTGCCAGCACAGTCGTCAGCGTCGGCGAAAACGCGGCGAGGTGGGGCGCGAGGGTGGCCCAGTCGTTCGGTGCCGCCCAGTCATCGATCATGCGGTCGTCGGGTACGATGGCAACGACGGCAATTTTAGCTCCCGCCTCCACCGGATAGTGGACGACATGCGCGCCCGGCGCGAGCCAGACGCCGACGGTGTTCGGATCACCGAGCGCCGCCGCCGCAGAGGCCGGCAGAAGCGTGCGCGATGCGGCAGTCCCGGAAAATTCAAGACGTGCTTGCGGCGCGACAACCTTGCGGATGACGGAGCGGATGCCGTCGGCGCCGATGAGTACCGCGCCACGCAGGGTGTCGCCGGTCGCGCTACGGACTTCGACGTGATCGCCGTGCGCCGTAGCGGTGGAGATCGTCACGCCGGTCATGAATTCGATCAACGGCTCCGCCGCGACCGCCGCAAGCAGCGCTGCCTGAAGGTCGCGTCGATGCACGACCCAATACGGCGCACCGTGGCGCTCTTCGATCCAATCGCCGAGCGGCATCCGAGCGAGAATGCGCCCGCTTGCCCCTTGATGAATGACAATCTCGGTCGGCCGGCCGGCGCGGGGTGCGAGGCGCGGCGCGACGCCGAGCGCCGTCAATGCGCGCACGCCATTCGGGCCGATCTGAATGCCGGCCCCAGCCTCCGAAGGTTGAGGTCGCTGCTCGAGAATGCGTGACGGAATCGATCGCTTGGCCAGCGCCAGCGCCGTCGCGAGGCCGGCAATCCCGCCGCCGGCAATCAGGACGGGGTCAGGATGTGCCATCGCGCTCGCCTGGACGCAGCGTTATCGGCGGCGCTCAGACGCCTTCTACTTCGGCATCGACAAGGCAGCCTTTGGGCTCGGTGTCGGCGGCGCCCAGCCGCGGGTCGTGGACATAGAGCGTCGAGCAGTACGGGCACAGGACCTGCGCGTCGGAGCCCATGTCGAGGTAGACGTGGGGATGATCGAACGGGTCGCGTGCACCCATGCACTGGAATTCCTTGGCGCCGACGTAGATCTTTTCGACGCCGAGATCGTTGGCGAAATGCGGCACGACGCTCGCGGCCATCGGCAGGTTCCCTGTTTCTGGCGCGGCCGATCGGCCCGCCGCGGATCAAGTGCGGCGCACCATAGCGGTTCGGATCGCGAAATGGTAGGGGAGCAGCAGGCGCCTGCGACCCTGCGGCTAGGCGACGATCCTACGAAGGAGACTCATGGCGACTTTCACCCATGATAGCGTTGAGATCGCCTACCTCGACGAGGGGACCGGCGATGCGATCCTGCTGATTCACGGCTTCGCCTCGAACCGGACCACCAATTGGGTCGATACCGGCTGGGTCAAGCTGCTTGTGGCAGACGGTCGCCGTGTGATCGCGTTGGATAACCGCGGCCATGGCGCGAGTTCCAAGCTCTACGATCCCACCGCCTATACCGCGCCAGCCATGGCCGAGGATGCGCGCGCGCTGCTCGATCACCTCGGTCTCGCCCGCGCCGACGTCATGGGCTATTCGATGGGCGCCCGAATCACGGCATTCCTCGCTATGGCGCATCCCGAGCGCGTGCGGTCGGCGATCTTTGGCGGCCTCGGCCTCAACATGATCAGGCCGATGGCCGGGACAGGCCCGATTGCCGCGGCCTTGGAAGCTCCTCACATCGACGACGTGGTCAGTGCGACGGCGCGCACGTTCCGCGCTTTCGCCGAGCAGACACGCAGCGATCTCAAGGCGTTGGCATCTTGCATACGCGGCGCCCGCGACCCGATCCGGCCCGAGGCGCTCGCGCAGTTGCACTGTCCGGTGCTGGTCGCGGTTGGCAGCGAAGACGTGATCGGCGGCTCGGCGGTCGACCTCGCAGCCGTTATTCCTGGAGCGGAGGCGTTGGTGATCGAGGGCCGCGACCACATGAAGGCCGTGGGCGACCGCCAATACAAGGACGGTGTGCTCGCGTTTTTAGCGCGGCGACCCTGAATAAGTTCGACTAGGGCATTGTCAGGGGCCGAATTTCCGCCACCTTGCTCGCGCAACGATACGTGGGGCAATTAGCGGTTCAGCCGCGATTCGTAGGGTCGAAGGGGGAAACTAGGGTGAACGCGTCGGGTTTCGCGCCGAACCGTGTCCGGTTCGCTTCGACGGATGGGGCATGAGCACGCTCTCACGCTACATTTTCCGTCAGGCGGCGACCACGACGGTGATGATCGTCCTGTCGCTGACCGCGGTGGTGTGGATCGCGCTCGCGCTTCGCCAGCTCAACCTCGTGACCGCCCAAGGCCAGGACACCCTGGCGTTCCTCAAGATCACGGTCCTTGGCCTGCCGAACCTGATGGCGGTCATCGCCCCGGTGGCCCTGCTGATCGCCACCATCCAGCTTCTCAACCGTCTCAGCGCCGACAGCGAACTGATCGTCATGACGGCCGCCGGCGCCAAGGTCTGGGCACCGGCTCGCCCCTTGCTGCTACTCGCCGTGCTGGTCAGCCTTGTCGTCGTCGTCTTCAACTTCGTCGTCATGCCCTGGAGCAGCCGGGCGCTTCGCGACGCCGTTGTCGCCGTCCGTACTGACTTGATCACACAGGTCATTCAGCCTGGCCGTTTTACAAACCCCGAGAAGGGGTTGACCTTTCACATTCGTGACCGCGCGCCATCCGGCGAGCTGCTCGGATTCGTCCTCCACGATGCCCGTGACGGCGAACAGGCGACGACCTTCCTCGCCGAGCGCGCCCGCATCGTGAAGCAGGGCAGCGATACATTCATGCTGATGCAGGCCGGGCATATTCTGCGGCGCTCGGCCCCAGGTGAGCCGACCCAGATCATCGCGTTCGACAGCTATGGCGTCGATCTCGCCAACTTCGAGTCCAAGATCGAGAACAGGGGTATGCGTCCGCGTGAGCGCTATCTCGATGAACTGCTCAATCCGGCGCCGGAGGACGTGACGACGCTGCGGGCCCGGAACCTGATCGTCGAGGAGCTCCACGAACGCCTATCGAGCCCGCTATATCCTCTAGCATTCGTCATGATCGCCGTGGCCTTATTGGGTCAGGCTCAGACGACAAGACAAGGTCGAGGGCAAGCTCTGGTCCTCGCATTCGTGCTTTCGACGGCCGCCCGTGTCGGTGGTCTGACCGTGACTAATATGATCAGCGTCCGTCCGGCGACCGCGCCGCTGGTCTATGCGATTCCGCTTGGGGTCGCGCTGGTGGCGGCGATGTACGCGCAGGCGGGAATGCGGCCGCGCCGGCCCAATTCCTGGGGCGCGCGGGGAGCAGCGGCGTTCGGCGATGGCCTGTCTCGTGTCGCCGATCGCTGGCGGGCGCGGTCGGCTGATCAGCCACGGCGCGCGCCGCGCGGCGCGGGTGCAACGGGAGGGGCGGGGCGATGAGGCTCGCATTCGGCACCCTCGGCCGTTACGTCGCCGGCCGCTTCACGCTCGCTATGCTCGGTACGTTCGCCGTATGCGCGTCGCTGATCGTGATGATCGACCTCGTCGAGCTCCTGCGCATGACCGGCCGGACGGGCAGCATTCCATTCTTATCGGTGGCGCTGATTGTCACCCTTCGGCTCGCCAGCCACATCGAGGTCCTCCTCCCATTTTGCGTGATGGTCGGCGCCGGCGTGACGCTGATCCAACTTAACCGGCGCTCCGAACTGGCGGTGATGCGGGCCGCGGGGATGTCGGCGTGGCAGTTCATCGGGCCGGCACTGGTGGTGTCGGGGATGCTCGGCGTGCTTTCCACAACGGCGTTCAATCCTCTCGCCGCGGTCACGCGGGCGGAGGCTGATCGTTTGCTGGCTGAACTTTATGGCCGCGAGGCATCGGTGCTCGGCGGCAGCGCCAGTGGCGCCTGGCTACGGCAGCAAGGTGTCGATGGCTCGTCGGTCCTGAATGCAAGCGCGGCATCGCGTGACGGCCGCACGATCTACAACCCGACGCTGCTGCAATTCGATGCCGAGGGGCGCTTTGTCGAGCGAGTCGAGGGCGTGCGGGCCTTGCTGCGCGACGGCTATTGGCAGTTCGAGCAGGCCCGTGTCGCGCGCGCTGGGCGTGAATCGGAGCTGTTCGAGACGTACACCGTCAGCACCTACCTCACCCCGGATCGCATCGGCGACTCACTCGGATCGGCGATTTCCCTGTCCTTCTGGCAGCTTCCGGACGTCATCGACGAGACCGAACGGGCGGGCCTGTCGGCATCCCGCTTCCGGGTCCAGTACGACATGCACATGAGCCGCCCTATGTTGCTGGCGGTCATGGTCCTTTTGGCCGCGTCTGTGTCTTTGCGGTCATTCCGCTCAGGTGGCTTACAGACTATGGTGGGAATGGGTGCGATCGGTGGGTTGGGATTTCTCCTCTTCTCCGAGGTTTCTCGGCAAGTTGGGGTGGCCGGATTGACGCCATCGGTGATGGCAGTCTGGGTGCCCGTGCTTGTTGCGTTGTGCGGGTCGTTGACGGTGCTGTTGCACCAGGAGGACGGCTGAGGTGGTAGTGACGGGGCATGAGTCTCGGGCGGGAGGGATCTCTCCGCGCAAGCCGTTGCGGCTGCGTGCGCGCCTGATGCTGTGCGCGATCGCGACGCTCGGCCTCGTGCTCACTGGCGCCGCGGTGCTGGCCCCGACGCCCGGTTCCGCGCGCGATCCTCGCGATCCCGTGACGATCGGCACCGGCATCAAGGTGCAGGATCCGGTTCGTAATCTCACGACCGGCGATCAGTCGGTCTTCAAGAAATCCAAGAGCAAGATCTTCGGCACGCCGGCCAAAAAGGTCGACAAGACGGCGCCGCTCTACCTTCAGGGTGACGAGCTGATCTACGACAGCGCCAATAACCGCGTGATCGCAGTCGGCAACGTTGAGATCGTGTTCAACAACTACATTCTGACCGCGGATCGTGTTGTCTACGACCAGGGCGCGCAGACGCTGACGGCGGAAGGCAACGCCCAGCTCAAGGAGCCGAACGGCAACGTCGTTCGCGCCGAGAAGCTGACCGCCACCGACGATTTCCGCGAAGCTTTCGTGCAGTCGCTGAGCGTGACCGCGAGCGACGACACCCGCATCACCGCGCGCCGCGCGATCCGTCGCGACGGCAACGTCACCGAATTCGAGCAAGGCCGCTTCACGCCGTGCCGCACCGACGGCGGCAGTCCGCCGCTGTGGTGCATCAGCGCCGCCAAGATCGTCCACGATCAGCAGTCGGGCACCGTCAACTACCAGGATGCGCAGTTCGAGCTGTTCGGAGTGCCTGTCCTCTACACGCCGTACTTCTCGCACGCCGATCCTTCGGTGAAGCGTCGGTCGGGCTTCCTGATGCCCGAGTACGGCCATTCGACCAGCCTCGGCTTCCAGGTCGAGACGCCGTACTATTTCGCGCTGGCGCCGAACTACGATTTCACGTTCAACCCGATGTATACCTCGCAGCACGGCATGCTGTGGCAGGGTGAATGGCGCCACAAGGTCAACTGGGAAGGCATTCGCGGCACCTATAACGTCAAGCTGGCGGGCATCGACCAG
>LNFM01000100.1_pt1 | contig 82965 bp, 80 predicted proteins | sample 596031 | NCBI WGS metagenome assembly LNFM01 (sample SAMN04254537, study PRJNA301005) | activated carbon metagenome | isolation source: dual media filters at the Ann Arbor, Michigan drinking water treatment plant | place: USA: Ann Arbor | reverse complement strand
ATGCGACCCCGCAGGCGATCGTGCGCACGGCATCACAGGGTGTTTTCGGAGCCGAAGATCACCGTGCACTGGCTGGACATCACGCCGCCATTGCCGTGCGCGAGGGCAATGTTGCAATCCTTGACCTGGCGCTGGCCGCATTCACCACGCACCTGGCGTATGGCCTCGATCATCACCAGCAGGCCGTACATGCCGGGGTGGCAGTACGACAGGCCGCCGCCCGAGGTGTTGACCGCCAGCTTGCCGCCGGGGGCGATGCCGCCGCCGGCCACAAAACGGCCACCTTCGCCCTTGGGCACAAAGCCCAGATCCTCGAGGAACAGGATCGGCGTGATGGTGAAGGCGTCATACAGCGACAGCATGTTGACATCCTTCTGCGTCACCCCGGCCATCTTGAAGGCCTGCGGGCCGGAGATCGCGGCGCCGGTGACGGTGAGGTCAGGCATGCTGGAGATGTTGGCGTGGGACAGCGTTTCGCCGACACCGAGCACATAGACCGGCTTTTTCTTCAGCGTTTTTGCGCGTGCCGCCGAGGTCAGCACGATGGCACCACCGCCGTCGACCACCAGGCAGCAGTCACGCACGGTGAAGGGATAGGACACCATGCGTGCATTGAGCGCTTGTTCAATCGTCAGCGGTTCCTTCTCCCAGGCCTTGGGGTTCATCAGCGCCCACTGGCGGGCGGCGACGGCGACTTCGGCGAGGTGTTCACGCGTGGTGCCGTACTGGTGGAAGTGACGCGCGGCGGCCATGGCGTAGGCGCTGATCGGCAGAATCGGCCGGTACGGCGTCTCGAAGGGATTGAACTCGCGCGGGCTGGCCGCAGCGCGCGACACCGAGCGCTGGGTGCTGCCGTAGGCGATCACCGCGACTTCGCAGTGGCCGAGCTGGATTGCCATCTGCGCGTGGGCGACATGCGACATGAACGAGGAGCCGCCAATCTGCGTGCCGTCGAACACTTTGGGCTTGATGCGCAGGTATTCGGCGAGCTGCATCGGGCCCATGCGCACCTGGGTGGCGGCGACAAACAGGCCATCCACGTCCTGAAGCCGGAGGCCGCAGTCATCGAGGGCGCGCATCGTCGCCTGGGCCATCAGGTCGACGGGCGAGGTGTGCGGTGCGACCTGGCCGAGGTCGGATTCGGCGGCGCCGACCACCGCGATGCTGCCGCGTTTGAGCAGACTGGTCATTTGGCGTCTCCCGCAGGGGTGAATACAGGAAAGGGCAGGGTCTTCTCGTCACCGGGATTGACCTTGAATTTCACCCGCATGCCGATCTTGACGTCCATCGCGGCGATGCCTTCGACGCGGCTCATCAGGCGGTAGCCCTCGTCCATGTCGATCAGCGCGACGTTGAGCGGCTCTTCCCCCTTGTAATGCACGGCGGTGGTCGAATAGACCGTGCCGAGGCCCTTGGATATGCGCCATTCAATGTTGCTGCTGCCGGTTTCCGGGGCGACGGCGCGCGGGTAGAAGAACGCCTTGTTGTTGTCCTTGCAAACCTGGTAGGCGAGTTCGCCTTTTTTCAGGTGCTCGACATAGGTGCCGAGCGGGGACTGCTTCATCAGATCAGACATCGTGTGCTCCCTTCCTTTCTCTCTATCGTTGCTGCATGGGTGCTGCTGTTCATCGAATGCGGTTAATCAGCCTTGATCCCCGCGGCTTTGACGACCTTGTTCCATTTTGCGACCTCGGCGCGCAGGTAGGCGCCGAACTGCTCCGGTGTGATGCCGACGGCTTCGACGCCGTCACCGGCGAGACGCTGCGTGACATCGGGCAACTTCATGATGCGGTTCACTTCGGCATTGATGCGGTTGACCAGCTCGCGCGGTGTAGCCGCCGGTGCGAGGACGCCGTACCAGCCGCTGGCTTCATAACCGGCAACGGTTTCGGCGATGGTCGGCAATTCCGGCGCCGCTTTTGAGCGCTGACTGCTGGTCACCGCCACCGCACGAAGGCGGCCGGCTTTCACCTGCGGCATCGCCGACAGCATGTTGTTGAACATCAGCTGCACCTGGCCGGCGAGCAGGTCGGTGGTGGCGGGGGCTGCGCCCTTGTACGGGATGTGCACCAGCTTCGCGCCGGTCATGGTGTTGAACAGTTCGCCGGCGAGGTGCGGCATGCCGCCGGTGCTGGCCGAGGCGTAGTTGAGCTGGCCGGGGCGGCTGCGGCCCAGCACCATCAGGTCCTTCACTGTTTTTACCGGCAGCGTCGGATGCACCACCAGGATGAAGGGTGAAGCAGCGACCTGGGCCACCGTGGCGAGGTCGCGTTCGGTGTCGTAGCTCATCTTGCTGAACAGGCTGGGCGCAACGGCATAGGTCACCGGCACCATCAGCAGCGTGTGGCCGTCGGGTGCGGCGCGTGCCGTGAGTTCGGCGCCGATCATGCCGCTGGCGCCGGCACGGTTGTCGACGATCACCTGCTGGTTCCAGGACTCACCGAGTTTCTGCGCGACGATGCGCGCCAGCACGTCGGTCGGCCCGCCCGGCGGGAAGCCGACGATCATGCGCACTGCTTTCGCCGGATAGGCCTGTGCGGTGGCCGCACCGGGCAGTGCCAGAGCCAATATGGCAAGCAGGGTAATCAATGTGTGGACGGCACTCATTGCTGTGCCGCAAGGAATTTCAGGGTTGCCGCAGCACAGGCATCAGGGTAGGCGCCTGCGGCATGCCAGGCATCACCTTCCATCACCAGCAGCTGTGCCGACGGCACGCCGGAAACCCAGGCTTTCACACCATCCACCGAGCGCAGTCCGCTGCCGGTGGTGGTGATGATCAGTGTCGGGCAGGTGATTTTCTTGACGACCTCGCGCAGGTCGAGCTTGGGTACCCAGCGCAGATAACTCTGCAGCGTGGACAGTGGTGTCTTGCCCTGCAGGTGATGGATCCACCAGTCGATCTCGGCTTGTGAGGCCTTGCTGCCGAGCCTGCCCTGCATGGTGTGCGCGGCCCAGTCGAGCACGCCCTTGCTGTTGATGTGTTTGACCCAGTCATCGACACCGGCCGCGGGCAGGATCGGCGGCGTGACGCCAGTCAGCGTCTTCACGCGTTGCGGGCGCAGCGCGGCCATCGCCAGCGCCATCGAGCCGCCGCTTTTGGCGCCGATCAGATGCACCTGCTTGCAGCCGAGGTGATCGATCAGGGCTTCGATGTCGTCGAGCAGTTCGTCCATCGACCATTCATGTGTGGCGCTCATCGGCGTCGAACGGCCGAAGCCGCGCAGGTCGAGGCGCACCACGCGATAGTGCCGAGCGAAATGCGGCACCCAGGCGCGCCAGGCTGCACCGGATTCGGCGAGGCCATGCACAAACAACACGGTCTCTGCGGCTTGCCACGGATCGCTGTAGTCGTCGACGGTGTAGAAAATGTTGCAGCCGTCGGGGCGTTTGAGGGTGTATTCCATTTAAGATATAAAAATCAAAAAAATAAAAGGCTTAGCCACAGAGGACACAGAGTTCACAGAGAAACCCCGTATAAATCCTGCGCCACAGGCTTCGCTCGATTTGTTGTTGCAGTTCTCTGTGTTCTCTGTGACCTCTGTGGCTAGCTTTTTGCCGTTTCCGACAAACCAAAATCAATCAGCGCCTGCGCGCGCAGCTTGTTCTTCTGCACCTTCGAGCTGCCGGTCATGCCGATGGTCTCGAAGCTGTCGACGATTTTCAGGTAACGCGGCACGCGGAAATTGGCCAACCGTTCCTTGCCCCAGGCCATCAGTTCTTCCGGTGTCGCGGATGCGCCGTCCTTCAGGATCACGTAGGCCGCCGGCACTTCGACCAGCCGCGGGTCCGGCACGCCAATGACCTGGGCCTGCTTGATCTTCGGGTGTTTGTGCAGCACATCCTCGACTTCCGCCGGCGCGACGTTTTCGCCGCCAACGCGGAACACATCCTTGATGCGGGTGATGAACTTGAGCCGCCCATCTTCGTCCATCACGCCGAGATCACCCGTATGCAGCCAGTTTTCAGGGTCAACAGCTTTTGCGGTCTGCTCCGGCATCTTGTAATACCCCTGCATCACGCTCCAGCCGCGGACCTGGATTTCGCCGGTCTTGCCTGCCGGCTGGACTGTGCCGGTCTCGGGGTCGACGAGGCGCACTTCGACATCGTCGAGGATGTGCGCCCAGCCGTTGATGCGTTTTTCGAGGTCATCGTCGTAATGCGACATGCAGACGTTGGGCGAGGCTTCCGACAGGCCGTAGGCCTGCACCAGGCCCTTCATGCCCATTTCATCAACCACGCGGCGCGAGACTTCCGGTCCGCAGGACACCCAGCCGTGGCGCAGCTTCAGCGGATATTTCCTGAAATCCGGATGGTTGAGCATCATCAGGAACATGGTGTCGTTGCCCGAGGTGTGGGTGCATTCCTCGCTCCACATCGCGACCAGCGCCTCGCCGGCGTCAAAGTGCGGGGAGGACACCAGGCAGGCGCCGGTGGTGAGTGCCGCGAGCATCGACAGCGTGGTGCCGGCGACGTGGTACCAGGGCCGGGCACTGTAATAACGGTCGCCCGCGCGCAGGTGGAAACGTGCGGCGATGTAGCGGGCGTTGCGCAGCATGTTGTCGTGGCTGAGCATCACCCCCTTCGGATACGAGGTGGTGCCCGAGGTGAACTGCATCAGCAGCGGATCGCTGGCATGTACTTCGGGCGGGATGCGTTCGTCGAAGGCCGCGCCCCTGGCCAGCAGTTCGGCAAAGGGCAGGGTGCCGGCGGGCACATCTTCACCCAGCACCACCACGCTGCGCAGCAGCGGCAGCGCCGGATCGGGCAGCGTGTGGTCGATGCCGGGGCAGATGCCGCGCAGCATCGCGATGAAGTCGATTTTCAGGAAACGGTCGGCGATGAACAGCAGCTTCACGTCGGCCTGCTTCAGGCAGTAGGCCATTTCGTCGGCCTTGAAGCGAGTGTTCACCGGCACCGTCACCGCGCCGATGCTCGCCGCGGCATAAAAAAAGATCGCCCATTCCGGCGAGTTGCCCATACACACCGCGACATGGTCGCCGCGGTTGATGCCCAGCGCGCGCAGGCCGCGGGCGACCTCGCGCACGTTGTCGCGCAGTTCGGCCCAGGTCAGGCGCCGGCCGGCGATGACCAGCGCTTCGCCGGCGGCTTGCGCGGCCGCGGTGGCGGCCAGCGCTTCGCCCAGCGTCTGCTGTTTCCATTCCGGTGTGCTGCGTGCCGTCATAACGCTATTTACCCTTGAACTGCGGTTTGCGTTTTTCCTTGAAAGCAGTGACACCCTCGACGTGGTCGTGGGTCATCCGTGCGCCGCAGATCGCCAGCACTTCCATCTCAAGAAGCTGCTCCAGCGTCGGCACATACATGTACTGGAACATGCGTTTGGCCAGCGTCAATGCATAGGTCGCCGAGCCGGCAATTTCACGGGCCAGTTCCATTGCGGCGGTTTCAAGCTGGTCATCGGGCACCACCTTGCTGATCAGGCCCATGTTCTTCGCTTCGGCCGCCGGCAGCTTGCGTGCGCTGTAGACGATTTCCTTGGCACGGGCGAGGCCGAGGTGCTGGGTCAGGAAATAGATCGCGCCGCCATCGGGCGGAATGCCGACATTCTTGAAGGCCATCAGCAGGTAGGCGGTTTCGCTCGCCACGATGAGGTCGGACGCGAGCGCGAGGCTGGCGCCGATGCCGGCGGCGGGGCCGCGCACCGCTGCAATCACCGGCTTCTCCAGATGGTGCAGTGCCAGCACCATGCGGTGGTGGCCCTGGGAACGCTTGCGGCCGCTGACCACGTCGTAACTCGCCATCGAGCCGACATCGCCGCCGGCGCAGAAGGCGCGGCCGGCACCGGTGAGCAGCACCACGCGCACGTTTTCATCAAGGTTCAGCGCGTTGAAGGTCTGCGCGAGTTCCTCGTACATTTCCGCGGACAGCGCATTCAGCTTGTCGGGGCGGTTGAGTGTGACGGTGGCGATGCCGTCCGCATGGCTGACAGTGACGCTCATGGCCGGTGTCCGTTCAGAAGGATTTGATGCCCGCGCGGTCAAGCACGCGCTTCCACTTCACCACCTCGTCGCGCAGGTGGTTCTGGAAATCGGCGGTGGAGCTGCCGACCGGGTCGGAGCCGTCGCGCTTCAACTGCTCGGCGAGCTCGGGCGAACGCACGATGCGCGCGGTGGTTTCCTGGATGCGGACGATGGCCTCCCGCGGCGTGCGCGCCGGCGCGCTGAGGCCGTTCCAGGCGACAGCCTGGAAACCCTTGAGACCCTGTTCGTCGAGAGTCGGCACTTCAGGCAGCGCCGCGGTGCGGGCGAGGCTGGTCACGCCGAGTACGCGCACCCGGTTGGAACGGATCAGCGGGATCACCGAGGTCAGGCCGTTGAAGGCCATGTCGACATGGCCGCCGACGAGGTCGGCCAGCGCCGGGGCATTGCCCTTGTACGGCACGTGCATGATCTTCAGCCCGGCCATGGTGTTGAGCAGTTCGCCGGAGAGGTGCGGCACGCCGCCGTTGCCGGAGGAGCCGAAGTTCATCTGGCCGGGACGTTTTTTCGCCAGTGCAATCAGTTCGTTCAGGTTTTTCGCCGGCACGCCGGGATGCACCACCAGGCCCATGGGCGTGGTGTTGATGAGCAGTATCGGCTCGAAATCCTTCGCCGGGTCATAGGGCAGCTTGGTCATCACGCTGGGCACCACGGTGAAGGGGGCCGGCGTGACCAGCAGGGTGTGGCCGTCGGCTGCGGCACGGGCGACGATCTCGGTGCCGATGGTGGTATTGCCGCCGGGACGGTTGTCGACGATGACCTGCTGGCCCCAAGCCTCGCCGAGGCGGGGCGCGAGGATGCGCGCGATCACATCGGTGCTGCCGCCGGCAGCGAATGGCACCACCAGACGCACTGCCTTGTTCGGGAAGGGCTGCGCCAGCGTTGCGCTGGAGGCAAAAATAAATATTAATGAAATCAATTGCTTATAATTTTTCATGCGATCTCCTCCGATAATTCATGTGCCATCGCCACGCAGCGACAGCAGGCGGGCCATTGCAACGCGGGCTTCGGCCTCGATGCGATCAACGATCGCGGCCAGCGGTTCGATTTTATCGGCGAACACCACGCCCTGGCCGCAGGACAGCATCGCTTTTTCCACGTCGCCGGTCTCATAGGCTTTGCGGCCGACGGTACCCATGATGTGCGGCAGGATCGCCGCGGTATCCACGGGATCCGATTTTTCGAGCTGCTGAATCATCGCCACATGCGGCGTCTTCAGCGCGCGCTGCGTGTTGCGCATCGACTGCAGCAGCAGCGTGGTGTCGGTTTCCGCGGCGGCGACGAGGCGCTCCTTGTACTGGCGGTGCGCCCAGATTTCCTCAGCAACCAGGAAGCGCGTGCCCATCGCCACACCTTCCGCGCCCAGCGCCAGCGCCGCCACCAGTTGTTCGCCGCTGCCGATGCCGCCGGCGAGGATCACCGGAATTTTCACCGCGCGTGCCGCAGCCGCCCCCGCGACCATGCTGCCCACCGGCTCGATACCGGGATGGCCGCCGGCCTCGGCCCCGATCACGGTTACCGCGTCGGCGCCTAGGGATTCCGCTTTTTTCACATAGCGCAGCACGCCCGGCACCTTGTGCAGCACGGTGATGCCGGCGTCCTTGAGGCGGCGGATATAGGCTTCTGGATTGTTGCCTGCGGTCTCGACAAACTTCACGCCTTCGTCGATCGCGGCGTCGATCAGCGGATTGACGCGATCGGTGCCGTCGCGGCTGACGCGGATCATGATGTTGACGCCGAAGGGCTTGCCTGCGCTCAGTTCGCGGCAGCGGCGGATGCCTTCACGCAGCGCCTGCACATTGGGGAAACTCGCCGCGGTCATGAAGCCGATCAGGCCGGCGCGCGCCACCGCGGCGACATACACCGGATCGGCCAGCCACATCAGGCCGCTGGCGATGACCGGCAGGCGGATGCCGTAGAGGTCGGTGATGCGGGTTTTGAAGGGTGGGGTCATAAGATCAAGATCAAAAGCTTTTAGCCACAGAGGTTTTCAGTCATAAAAGTAAAGTCAAAGGCTTTAGCCACAGAGGACACAGAGAGCACAGAGAGCACAGAGAGCACAGAGAAAAACCATCAGATATAAGCACCGTTCGGGCTGAGCTTGTCGAAGCCCGGCCGCCCTTCGACAGGATCAGGGCAACGGAGTCGGTTGTTATGGGTTGTTTTTGCAATTTTCTGTGTTCTCTGTGCCCTCTGCGGCTGGATTTTGATTTTCAGTTTTTCAGCACAATCAACGCATCCGCCGCCACAACGCCATCGGCATTGACGAACAGCGGGTTGACGTCGATTTCGGCGATGCGTTCTTCATGGTCCGCCGCCAGCAGCGACAGCCGCGAAATGGCTTCGGCCAGCGCGTCGATGTTGCAGGCCGGTTTGCCGCGGTAACCCTGCAGCAGTTTCACGCCCTTGATCTCGTGGATCATTGCCTTCGCGGTTTCGACATCGAAGGGCGCGTAGCGGTGGGTCACGTCGTGCATGATTTCGGTGAACACGCCGCCGAGACCGACCGCGATCACCGGGCCGAAGTGCGGGTCGTTGACGGCGCCGACGATGACTTCCTCGCCGCTGGCCATCTGCTGCACCAGCACGCCATCAATGCGGGCATCGGCCTTGTAGGCTTTTGCCGCTGCCAGCACTTCGCGCGCGGCCTCCTTCAGTCCGTCGAGCGTGGTGATGTTGAGGCGGATCACGCCAGCCTCGGTCTTGTGCGGGATGTCGGCGGATTCGATCTTCACCGCCAGCGGGAAGGGCAGCGGTGCGGCCTTGAGCTGTTCGACAGCCTCGGCACTGAGCAGCGTTTCACCGGTGACCGGAATGCCGTAGGCCTTGAGGATGTCCTTTGAGGCGTGCTCACCCAGCGTGCCGGAGCCTTTCAATTCGAGTTTTTGTTTTTCGATCAGGCGTTTGCCGCCGCGGGCGCGCGCCGCCTCGAAGTTACGCTTCTTGTTGGCGAAGTCGTTCAGCGCCGCCAGTGCATCGACGGTGCGTCCCGGTGCCAGCATGCACGGCACGCCGTGGCTTTCGAGGTAGTCCATCGCCGCGCGGTTGTCATCGGGCGAGGTCGGCCAGTTCAGCAGCAGCGGTTTGTCCACACCTTTGAGCATCTCGATCAGGCCTTCGGCCCAGGCCATCGCCACCGCACCGCGCGGCGAGCGCGCGACGATGGCGTCGATGTTGGGATCGGCGAGTACTTCGCGCATGGTCTTGGTGTACGAGGCGAAGTTGTCGTTGTAGCCCTGTGCGGTGGTGTCGATCGGGTTTTCGATCGAGGCATAGGCGACGACGATGCCGCGCAGCGTTTCGCGCGTCTTGTCGGTCAGCCGCGGCAGGGTCAGCCCGCGCGCGTGGCAGCGGTCGGCGAGCAGCACGCCGGCGCCGCCGGAGAGTGTCATCACGCCGACGCCGGGGCCGCGCGGCAGTTTTTTCATGCGGAAGGCCTTGCAGTAATCGATCAGGTCATCGACGTCCTGCACTTCGATGAAGCCGCCTTCGCGGAATGCGGTGCGGAACAGCTCGTAGCCGGCGGTGAGCCGCGCGGTGTGCGAGGTCGCTGCCTTGCTGCCGATTTCGGTGTTGCCGACCTTCCACACCAGGATCGGTTTGCCGAGTTCAAGCGCGCGCGCGCCGAGCCGGCGCAGGCGCCGGCCTTCGGTGGTGCCTTCAAGGAAGGCGGTGAGGATTTCGACGTCGGGGCGTTCGATCAGGTATTCCATCCAGTCGAGCGCGGTGAGGTCGGCTTCGTTGCCGGTGGACACCACATGGTTGAAGCCGAGGCCGTAATAGCAGCCGACCGCGACCACGCCGAAGCCGAAACCGCCGGACTGGGTGACCATCGCGATCGGGCCGGGTTTCAGGGTTTTGAGTTGCAGCGTGCCGCCGAAGCCGAGGCGGAAGTTGGCGTCCAGGTTGAGCACGCCGAGGCAGTTCGGGCCGACCACGCGCACGCCGCTGCTCTTGATGGCAGCCAGCAGCTTGTCATTGAGTTCCCTGCCCGATTCACCGGCTTCGCCAAAGCCGGCGGACAGGATGACCGCGAACGGAATGCCGGCCTTGCCGCATTGTTCGATGGCACCAGGCACCAGCGCGCCGGAGACCGCGATCAGGGCGACGTCGCAGGGCTGCGGCACCGAAGAAACATCGGGGTAGCACTTCAGCCCCTTGATTTCCGGGTATTTCGGATTGACCGGATAGACCTGGCCCTTGTAACCGTATTCGGTGAGCAGCTTGATCGGCTGGCCGCCGATGCGCGTCAGGTCGGTGGAGGCGCCGATCACGGCGACGCCGCGCGGGTCGAGCAGGCGGGAGAGGTCTGGGGCAGTGGAAGTCATGAATTAAATGAACAGGATGAAGAGGATCAAAAAATCAGAAACTCGTTAACAGGATGGACAGGATGTTCAGGATAAAAAGCAGGATGAAGGAAGCCAGGGTTTTATCCTGAACATCCTGCCCATCCTGCAGATAAAAGCCCTTCAATCCGTGCGCATGTTGGCGGCCTTGACCAGGTTCGCCCATTTTTCGGTTTCGCTGCGGATGAAGGCGGTGAATTCCTCCGGCGTGCTCGCCACCGGTTCCGCGCCCTGGCCGGCAAGCTTGTCGGACACGTCCGGTGCGCGCAGCGCCTTTACGGCCTCGGCATGCAGGCGCGTGATCACCGGTCGCGGTGTACCCGCCGGCGCGAGCAGGCCGTACCAGCCGTTGGCGCTGTAGCCGGTCAGCGTCTCGCCGATGGTCGGCAGCTCCGGCAGCAGCGCCGAACGCTTGGCGCCGGTGACGGCAAGGCCGCGCACCTTGCCCGACTTGATGTGCGGCGTGATGATCAGGGTGTTCTCGTAACTGAGATCAACCTCGCCCGAGACCAGCGCCACCAAAGCCGGGGCGCCGCCTTTGTACGGCACGTGGGTGATATCCACCTTGCCCATCAACTTCAGCAGCTCGCCAGCGAGGTGGGTGATGGTGCCGTTGCCGGATGAGGCGTAATTGAGGCGGGTCTTGCTGGCACGGGCGAGTGCGAGCAAATCCTTTACCGTTTTCGCCGGCACCGAGGGATGCACCACCAGCACACTGGTCACGGTCACGCTCTGGCTGATGGGTGCAAGGTCACGCAGTGTGTCGTAGCCCAGTTTCGGATTCAGGCTTCTGGCGACGGCGAGCCCGCCGATGGTGCCCATGATCAGTGTGTAGCCGTCGGGGGCCGACTTCGCCACCTGTTCGGTGCCGATCGCGCCGCCGGCACCGCCGCGGTTGTCGACAATGATCTGCTGGCCCATCGCTTCGGACATTTTTGGCGCCATCAGCCGGGTCACGATGTCGGTCGGGCCGCCGGGCGGAAAAGGCACCACGATACGCACCGGTTTGACCGGATAGGCCTGTGCCATCACCGGCAGGGCGGGCACGGTCAGCAGCAGGGACAGCAGCGGGATCAAGGTTCGGGCTGGCATCGGGTCTCCTCGGTATTTTTTGTTCTGGTTCTGTGCTGCGTATTGTTTATTGATCGACAAAGGCGGTTTCGCGCATCGCCGGCCGTTCAGCATAAGCCTGATACCAGCGCGCGAGGTGGTCATGGCCTTCGCGCCAGCCCAGCGCGGCAAAACGGAAATCAATGTAGCTCAGCGCCACCGCGATGGCGATATGGCCGATGGACAGCGGATCCCGCGCCAGTGCTTCGGCCTGGGATTCGAGCGCATCCAGGGCATTACGCACCTTCAGGTCAAAGGCGGCCAGTGTTTCCGGCGACTGTTGCGCTGCAGGGCGCAGCAGTTCATTGCGCCACAGCATCAGGTTGTCGGTGAGGTTGTTGCCCAGCGCATGACGGCGCAGCGCGGTCCAGCGCGCCTGGCCCGCGGCAGGAAAAAGTCGTGGTCCCTGCTGAACGCTGTCGAGGTATTCGCAGATCACCGTCGAGTCGTAGAGCACACTCCCGTCGTCGAGTTCCAGCGTCGGGATCTTGCCGGTGGGGTTGGTTTTCAGCAGCCCGCGGTTGGGGTTGTTCATCGCCACCAGCGTGCGCTCAAGCTGCAACTGCGGGGCCAGGCCGCATTCATGCGCGAAGACCATGACCTTGCGCACGAAGGGCGAGCGTGAAGACCAGTACAGCTTCACGGCAGTTTTTTCACGTAGTCGATGATCGCCTGCGCCACGGCGGCCGGCTGCTCCGGCAGCAGCGCGTGTGCGGCATTGTCGATGCGGGCGATGGTGACGCGGTCGGCGCCCCACTGGTCGCGATAGGTGTAAATGCTGTCGGGTGGCGACAGCGGGTCCTGCAGCGATAACACGTCCAATACCGGTGCCTTGCCTGCGGTCCACCATTCCGGTTTCGGCGTGGCCTCGGTGGCGTCACGCTCGGCGTGCATCACCTCTTCGTCCCAGCCTTCGAGCCAGACGCTGGCATCGTTGCCGGCGGCAAAAAACACATGGCGCAGATGTTTCAGCCTTTCGGCTTCCGGCAGATCCATCTGATGGCATTTGTTGATCGAGTCGCGCAATTCCGGCGCCAGCGGCCAGGTGTGGGTCGCAGCGAGCAGCACCACGGCGCGGGTCAGTTGCGGATGGTCGGCGCCCATGGTGCGCGCGACGAAGTTGCCGAAGGCGTGGCCGGCGACCACGGTCGGTTCGCCGCCGTCGTGACGGATCACCGCGGCGATATCGTCGGCAAAATCATGCAGCGTGATGCCGGTAAGCGGGCCCGTGCTGCCGCCGAGGCCGCGCGGTTCGGGGCAGACGGCGCGCAGGCCGGCGGCGGCGAGGCGTTTCGCGATGTCAAAAAAATCGGCAGCGCCACGGCCGAGTGAGGGCATCATCACCACGCGCGGACCACGGCCTTCGGCATGTACTGCAATGCGGACTTCGCCGCGGGTCACGATGAAGTGTTCGGACAGGGCCATGTTCGGATTTTGCGGGGCTTTTATAGGGGAAAAGATTGTAACCCGCCGCATCAGGCTGGCAGCATATGCTTCCATCTGGTGGAGCCACTTGGACTTGTCCGCCCTGCGAACGATATCGGGCTGGCCTGTAAGGATGGTGCCGCCGAAACGACTAACCTAACAGGCCAATTCACAGGAGCGAGTGATGAAAACATGTGCGAACCATTGCAGGACGAACCCTCAGCCGGATCCGGGCCGGCGTTCTTTTCTGGGGGCTGCCGGCGGTGCCGTGGCGGTATCGCTCGGTTTTCCGGCTACGGTTCGCGGGGCCCAATTGGGCGAAGTGGTCGGGGAACTGTATGTGAACGGGTTCCGTGCGCCGCCTGGCACCGTGATCAAACCCGGTGACCGGGTACTGACCGGCCCCGATACCAGCCAGTCGTTCGCCATCGGCCAGGACGCCTTCATGATCAAGCCGCTGACTTCGCTGCAGATTGAGGGCAACCAGTTTGTCGCCGGTCTGCGTGTGCTGACCGGTGGCCTGCTCGGGGTGTTCGGCCGCGGCGGCACCCGTACCGTGCGCACCGCCACGGTGACCGCCGGCATCCGCGGCACCGGGATTTATGTTGAAGCGAGCTCGATCATGAGCTACTTCTGCACCTGCTATGGGGAAGTCGATCTCGAGTGCGTGACCTACCGGTCAAAGCTGCGGGTGAAGGCCGACAGCCACAAGGCCAATTTCATCTACGGCAAGGTGGACAGCGGCCGTTCCATCGTGGCCGCGCCGGTGGTCAATCACACGAATGCGGAGCTGATGATGCTGGAGAAGATGGTGGGGCGGGTGTCGCCGCTGGGGTGAGGGTTGCTGCTCATGGAGTTTTTCGTAAGCCGGGCTGGAGTGCCTGAGAGTTGGTGAAAAGTCGAATCCCTTCCCGGTCTGCCGGTCGTGCTTATTTTTTGGCTTCTTCCGCGGCTTCCTGAATTTTTTCTCCAGCTTTTTCGATCTTTTCACCAGCTTTTTTCACCGCATTATCAACAGCCTGACCGGCGCGTTCCGCCGGTCCTTGTTCTTTTTGGCAGGCTGCGAGGCCGGATAGCAGGCCTATGGCCAGTGCTGTAGCGATGGGTTTGATGAATTTTTTCATGAACATCTCCTTGTGCCCCGGCGGCTGATGGGCCGCCAGGCGGTTGGCCGGCTTTTGATCAGGCCGGTTGCAGGTGTGCTGCGATCAGGTTGTCGGCGGCGCGTGCCACATTTCGGGCGGGCCCACGCACCCCCAGGGTCTGGATGCTGACCTGCGCGCCTTCCATCAGCAGAAACAGCTCGTCAGCCAGCAGTTCGGGTTCTTTGGCATTCATTCGCAGGCACAGCGCCGACAGCCGGTTGCGCAGGTTGGCCTTGTGCGTCTCGATGACCTTGCGTGCCGGGTGATCTTTTTCGGTGAGTTCCACTGCTGCGTTGGCGATGGGGCAGCCGCGTGCGTTCGGGTCGGCGATGTGTTTGGTCAGCAGCGCAAAGGCGGCGCGGATTTGTTGCAGCGGGTCGTCGGGAAACTTCTGCGCCATCGCATCCCAGGTCTGCCAGAAATGAGTATCGTGGTCGCGCAGCCATTCGGCCACCAGTTCGTCCTTCGACGGAAAGCTGCGATAGAGGCTCATCTTGGTGGTGTTGGCCTCTGCAGCGATGGTTTCGACGCCGACGGCGCGAATACCCTTGCGGTAGAACAGATCTGCGGCGGTCTTGAATACCCGGTCGCGCGCGCTTGGCGGTTTGGCCGGGAGCACTTGTACGGCTGAGCGCTTTCTGGATTCTGATTTTTTGTTCACGGCGATTCCGTAATGGGGATGTGGTCAGGCGCGTTTGATCAGGCGCAGCAGGAAAATGAAAATCACCGCGCCGATGGTCGCCACGATGATGCTGCCGAGCAGCCCGCCGCCGGCGGAAATACCCATCACGCCGAAGAGATGGCCGCCGATCAGGGCGCCGATGATGCCAATGACGATGTCGCCGATGAGGCCAAAGCCGCCGCCTTTCATGAGTATTCCGGCCAGCCAGCCGGCAATCAGACCGATCAATATGAACCAGATGAATTCCATGAGGTGCTCCAGGTGGGGGTGCTTCAACGCCCGGTAATCGGCGCTGTGGATAAATAAAGAGTTGACATGTGAGTTACCGGTCAGTATCGTAGCACAAGTTAATGGTAGTGACCAGTCAGTATCATCATTCAACACAACCCCGGGCCCCCGGGGGATGAATGAAACGCGCCGCAGGGCGGCGCCCGTCAGCAAACCCCGACCCTTAATCGTTCGCGCCTCGTCGCCGGTCAGTCCTGCCAGCCGGCAGGAATCGAGAGCGCAACTGTGCCCGTGTGGCCCAGAGACAACACCGGTATGGCGGATTTTCCGCTGCTCCGTGTCCCATTCAACGCAGCACAAAAGGAAATCAACATGGAAATGCAAACCAGAAAATCAATGCACCCGCTGGCGATGGCCACGGGCATCGCAGTGATCGTGTTCAGTACTGTGGGTATCGCCGCCGTGATGGGGTGGATCCCGACCTCGATGGGCAACTCCCAGGAGGTGGGCACTGCAGACAAGCTTTCAGCCAGCAAGACCGGCACATCGACGCCGCCACGTATCGCGCAGAACGCTGCCGCCAAAAACAAGTGTCCTGAATGCGGCGTGGTCGAGTCGGTGCGCCAGATCGAGCAGCGTGGCGAAGGCACCGGGCTGGGCGCGGTCGGCGGTGCAGTCGTCGGCGGTTTGCTGGGCCATCAGGTCGGCGGCGGGCGCGGCAAGGATGCGATGACGGTGGTGGGTGCGGTGGGTGGCGCTGTTGCCGGGAACCAGATCGAAAAACACGTGAAATCAACGACCGCTTATGAAACCACGGTGCGCTTCACGGACGGTTCATCCCGCGTGTTTGCCTCCAGTGAAGGAAATTGGCGCTCGGGAGACCGGGTGAAGGTGGTCAATGGCACGTTGCAGTCGAATGCCTGAGTGGTTTTGTAAAGCGCAATGCGCCGCCGCATCTGAGGCGGTTGGGCCGGAACGAATTTCAGAATAATCATTCTTGATGAAAAGGTAACACCATGAAAAATATCCAGAAAATTGCACTGATCACGGCAGTGTTGTTGGGCCTCGGCGGTTGTGCGGGGATGTCAGCCAAAGACCAGAACACGGCCGTGGGTGCCGGCGTCGGCGCGGTTGCCGGCGCGGTACTGACGGGCGGCAGTGCAGTCGGCACTGTGGGCGGTGCTGCGGTCGGCGGTTTTATCGGCAATCAGATCGAGAAGAAGTAAGTCTCAAACAGTAACTCTCAAAAGGCGGGCCGGCTTAGCGGCCTTGTCAACCCGGCGCAGTGAACGTGGCCGGGTTCCGGAATTTCACCTTGAATCGGAACACACATCATGAAACAGCTTAAATTGGTTATCGCAATAGCCGCTTCCCTGCTGCTGGCTACAGCTGCAGGTTGCGCATCCACTGAAAAAACCGCAAGCACCGGTGAATACATCGACGACTCCGTCATCACCACCAAGGTCAAGACGGCCATTTTTAATGAGCCCACGCTGAAGTCGGCGGAGATCGGCGTCGAAACCTACAAAGGTGTGGTTCAGCTCAGCGGATTCGTCGGCTCTCAGGCCAACATCGCCAAGGCCAGCGAGCTTTCGCGTGATGTGCAGGGCGTCAAGACCGTCAATAACGACATGCGCCTGAAGTAATATCATCCATGCAGGAAAAAGCCCCGGTTTCTGCCGGGGCTTTTTTGCGCCTGTGATCTGCGGGTGAAGCAGCTTTAAAGAATTTTCTCGCCAAACTTCTTCAACGCTGCATCCGACAACGTCAGGCCCAGCCCCGGCTGTTCCTTCAAGTGCAGCATGCCGTTGGCGATCTTCGGCGGGTCTTCGAACAGTTCGGCCTGCAACGGGTCGCGCTCAGGGTCGGTGAAGGATTCGACGATGCAGCCCGCCGGGCTGCCGGCAACGATGTGGGCGTGGATGAAGCAGTCGTGGTGCGGGGCGACCTGCACCTGGTTCAGTTCGCAGAGTGCCGCGAGTTTGCGGCCGGTGGTGAAGCCGCCCATCATCGTGCAGTCGAACTGCAGGATCTGGATCGCGCCGTCTTCAACGAGGTCGCGGCAGCCGTAGGCGGTGAGTTCGCTTTCGCCGGCGGACAGCGGGATGTTGGTCTGTTGCGCCAGCTTGATCAGTTCGCGGTGGTCATCGGCCCAGCGCACCGGTTCTTCCAGCCAGCGCGGATTCAACGGCAGCATTTCGCGCGCCGCGGTGAGCGCGGTGGGCAGGTCCCAGGCGCGGTTGACGTCGACCATCAGGTCCTTGTCGGGACCGATGATGTCGCGGATCAGTTCGAGGCGCTTCATGTCTTCCTTCAGCGGCACCCCGCCGACCTTGGCCTTGAAGCCCTGATGGCCCTGGGCCTTGAGCATCTGCATTTCATCCTTGATCTCTGCCAGATCCTTGCCGTCACGGTAATAGGCGCAGGTGACGTAGCAGGGGATGACATTGCGGAAGCCGCCGAACAGGCGGTAGAGCGGCAGCTTGGCGGCTTTGCCGATGATGTCCCAGCAGGCGATGTCCACTGCCGCGGCGATGCGCACAATGGCTTCGCGGGTCCAGCCTTTTTCCGAGGCGATTTTCTGCGCGGTCAGCCAGAACACCCTGTCATGCAGTTTTTCCGGCGCCAGCGGATCTTCGCCGATGATCTGGTCGGCGATGCCGCTGCGGAAGGCCTTGATCGCAGCCTCGATCGGTGTGTAGCTGGTGGCAATGCCGATGCCTTCGATGCCCTCGTCGGTGTGCAGGCGCACCAGGATCTCGTTGGCCTTGGGCACAATGAAGGTGCTGACCCAGAACGGGCGTTTGTCTTCGTCCGGGGCGCGCAGGATGTGTACTTCGAGTTTGGTGATTTTCATGGTCTTGTTCTGATTGATTTAGAGGGGGGGCAAGTGGCGCAGTTTATCGTTTCCCATTGGCCATTTGTCTGCTCTCCGGCATTTGCCGCAGCCGCCAGGTGGTGATCGGGCTGAATAGCGCAATCACCCCCAGCGAACACCATGCGAGTCCCCAGCTCACCACCGGCGTGGCCTGCATCGCGCCGGCGGCATCGAGCACCAGGCCGAACACCCAGGGGGCGATCGCGCCGGCGCCGAAGCCGAGCACCGAACGCACTGAATAGGCGGCACCGATGTGGCGCGGCGGTACCAGTTCGGTGACCGCGGTGGAGAACACCGAAGAATCACCAACCGCGGTGAAACTGTAGAAGGCGCAGATCACCACCAGCAGCCACAGCGGCAGGCCGATCAGCCAGCCCAGGGTCAGCGAACACAGGGCGCTGATGCTCGCCAGCACCAGCATGGTCCAGGTGCGGCCCATGCGGTCCGAAAGCCAGCCGCCGGCGATGCTGCCGCCCATGCTGCCGATATAGGCGATGGCGGCAAGGCCGGCACCCAGACTGGCGGATGCGGTGGCGCTGCTGCCGGTGGAATAGGCTGCGGCGGCCGACAGGAAAGCCGGCATCCACGCCTTCATGCCGAGCATTTCCCAGGAATGGAAGGTATAGGCCCAGGTCACCAGCATCGCGGGTTTGTTGGCGAGGATCATGGCCACCGGTTTTTCGGTGGCCTGTTCGGCACTGCGCGGATGCACGATGTTCGGCGTCAGGCGCAACGCATACAGCGCGAGCAGGGTGCCGAGCACCGGGCCGGCGGCGTTGACGATGAAGGCGCCACGCCAGCCGATCAGCGGTGTCAGCGCGCCGGTCAGTACCAATGCCAGGGCATAACCACCGGAGGCAGCGGCGAGATAGAAGCCCATCGCACGGCCGCGCCGCGCCGACTGGAAACGTTCGGCGATCAGGGTCAGTCCCGGCGTGTATGAGCCGCCGGAAAACAGCCCGGTCAGGCCGTAGAGGATCAGTCCGGTGAAAAAACTCTCGGCGAATACCGCGAACACCATCGCGCTGATGCTGGAGGCGATGCTGGAGAAAATGAACACGCGCTTCGCACCGTAGCGGTCGGCGAGAAAGCCGACGGCGACCAGCGAGAACAGGTAGCCGAAATGCCAGGCCGACTGGATCATGCCGGCCTCGCCGGCGCTCATGCCCCAGTCCGGTTTGAGCAGCGGGATCGCCGCGGCGTAGGCGGTGAAGACCAGCGCGAAGCTGGTGCGGCTGGCGCACAGCCAGAACAGCCAGGTGTTGTCGCTGCTGTTTTGGGGGGCGGGGGAAATGTTGCTCATTGCCGGATGTTACTCAAAATGACCGTTCGCCCCGGGCTTGTCGAGGGCGAGGGCATTTTGATGCTTCAGGCGGGCCTATTTGCCGAGAAACTTCGGCGGACGTTTTTCCTTGAAGGCCGCAACACCTTCCTTGTGGTCATGGGTTAGGCGCACGATGCCCGAAGCCAGGGTTTCCATCTCGCAGAGCTGTTCGAGTGTCGGCACCGCCATGGTCTGGAACATTTTTTTTGCCAGCGCCAGCGCATAGGTCGCCGATTCGGCAAATTCGCGGGCGAGTGCCAGTGCCGCGGTTTCAAGTTCGGCATCGGGCACCACACGGGAGACCAGCCCCAGGGTTTTTGCCTCATCGGCGCCGACCGGGCGCGCGGTGTAAACCAGTTCCTTGGCCTGCGCGATGCCGAGCCGTTGCGCGAGAAAGAACACCGCGCCACCGTCGGGCACCACACCGACCTTCTTGAAGGCCATCGAAAACCTGGTGGTGTCTGAGGCCACGACCAGGTCGCAGGCCAGCGCCAGCGCGTTGCCGATGCCGTAGACCGCGCCGCGTGTTGCGGCGATCACCGGTTTGTCGAGGTGGTAGAGCGCGATGATGGCGCGGTGGCGGCGTTGCGAGCGCGCGCGGCCGGAGACGATGTCCGACTTCGCCATGTTGCCGACGTCGCCGCCGGAACAGAAGGCGCGGCCTTCGCCTTTGAGCACCACCGCGCGGATTGCATCGTCCGCGGCGATGTTATTGATGTGATGGAGCAGGGCATCCCACATCGCATCCGACATCGCATTGAGGCGGTCGGGGCGGTCCAGCGTCAGGATGGCGACGGCTCCGTCTTTTTCATAACGAACGTTCATGGGTAAGTTAAAGGCAAAATCTTTTAGCCACAGAGGTCACAGAGGACACAGAGAAAACCCTTAGACCGGGAGCGGCAATCCTGTTCTGGTTTTGCTTTTGCAGTTCTCTGTGCTCTCTGTGTTCTCTGTGGCTAAGTTTTTGATCTTGATCTCAGATCGAATCCCACGGAAACACATCCGCGGTGCGCTCGACCGGGTTGTAGAAATCGCTTTTCAGCGCCGGATACATGTGTTCGGCGCAGCGCGCGGGCGTCCAGCCGTCGGCGCGGTGCACGCTGCGCAGCGGGCGCGACTGGCTCATCAGGAAGATTTCGTTCTTGCGCGTGGCGAAGACCTGCGCGTTGACGCCTTTCGCGGCATCACTCAAAAGGAATACCGCGAGCGGGGCATTGTGCTCGGGTGTGACCAGCTTGCGCTGCTCGATGCGTGCGGCGGTCGCCGGGTCTTTGGCCGGGATTGATGCGGTCATCCGCGTCCACGCCACCGGCGCGATGCAGTTCGAACGCACATTGAAGCGCGACATGTCCACCGCGATGGCTTTTGACAGCGCGACCATGCCGAGCTTGGCCGCGCCGTAGTTGACCTGGCCCATGCCGCCGATCAGGCCCGAGGTCGAGGTCATGTGCACCAGCGCGCCGGATTCCTGCTTGCGGAAATGGTCTGCCGCGTGGCGCGACATGTTGAAGGCGCCTTTGAGCATCACGTTGACCACGGCGTCCCAGTCCTGCTCGCTCATTTTGTGGAAAATCACGTCGCGCAGGATGCCGGCGTTATTGACCACGCCATCAATGCGGCCGAAGTTGTCCATCGCGCACTGGATGATTTTTGCGGCACTCGCGAATTCCGCAACACTGTCGTAGCTGGCCGCGGCTTCGCCACCGGCCTTTTTGATTTCGTTAACGATTTCCTGCGCCGGGGTCTGGTCGCCGCCAGCGCCGTCGAGTCCGACGCCGATGTCGTTGACGATGACCTTGGCACCTTCACCGGCCGCCATTTTTGCGATCGCCGCACCAATGCCGCGACCGGCGCCGGTGACTACGACGACTTTGCCTTCCATCATGTTGTTTGCCATTTGCAAGCTCCTTGAAAAACCAAAATCAAAACTTTTTAGCCACAGAAGTCACAGAGATCACAGAGGACACAGAGAAAAACCTTTGTTCGCGACCAGATGCGCGGCCAAGGTTCAGTTTTTGATCTTCTCTGTGCTCTCTGTGACCTCTGTGGCTGGCTTTTGAATTTAAGTAATTGTTTTTATTAATTTATTTCTGCGCGGCCGTTGTTGAGTACGGTGACGCCGCGTGCCGGCACGGTGGCGCGAAAGGTGATGACCTTGCCGTCCACCCACATCTCGGTGCGGATGGTCTCGCCCGGATACACCGGTGAAGAGAAGCGGCCGGACATGCTTTTTAATTTCAGCGGGTCGTAGCCACATACCGTTTTCACCAGCGCATGGCCGACCACGCTGAAGGTGGCGCGGCCGTGCAGGATCGGCATCTTGAATCCTGCTTTCGCGGCATAGGCCGGATCCGCATGCAGCGGGTTGTAGTCACCGGAGAGGCGGTAGATCAGCGCGGCCTGCGGCAGGGTCGGCAGATCGCAGCTGAACTGCGGTGCTGTTTCCGGGATGGCCTGCGGCGCGGGCACCGGACCCGAGGGGCCGCCGAAGCCGCCGTCGGCGCGGCAGAAGGTGGTCGAGGTCAGCGTGCAGATCAGTTCATTGCTCGCCTTGTCGCGCACATCGCAGGCGGTCAGCAGCAGCGCGCCCTTGTCCTTGCCCTTGTCGAGCACGGCAACGACGCGGGTCTTGCCGCTGATCGCGCCTTCGACCGGCAACGGCTTATGTATGACAAAACCCTGCTCGCCGTGTACGACATGGCTGCGGGTGACGCCGGTGTCGGCGGCGGCATGCCAGGGGCCGGGGTAGCCGAGGATGATCGCCATCGTCGGCAGCGCCTTGAGGTTTTCCTCGTAGACGAACTGCAACTGGTTGAGATCCGTGGGATCCGCGCCGAGGCCGACACCGAGCGCATAAAGTATGGTGTCGCGGCGGGTCAGCGTCTGTTCAACTTGTGGAATATCGTAATTGAGCAGCTTCTGGTGGTCGATGGTCATGGGCTTCCCCGGAGTCGTCGCGGATCAGGCGCGGGAGGCGCGCTGTCGCAGGGCAATGGATAAGTGATTTGATGCGTATAAAATTTTTGCTGGCATACTAGCATGGCCCCTGCAGCACTGAAATCGTGACCGCATTGTGAGCGTGGCAGTGTCATTTGCTGTCGCTGGTGCGTACAACGAACATGGTCAAAACGATCAATGTGATCACCGCGATCAGGGGAGCTTCGATGGAGGAGACCGGCATGGCCCGCACACTTACGGCAAAACAACTGCGCGACTGGCGCGCCGACGGCTTTTTGTTCCCGCTGCAGGGACTGTCAGCGGAAGCTGTGGAGCGCTGCCGCGAAGAATTGCGCAGGACCGAGCAGCACCTCGGCGGTTCGCTGATGGCGATCGACAAGAAATTCCGCGGCAACCTGCATGTGCTGTGCAAATGGGTGGACGAGCTGGCACGTACACCCGCCATCGTGGATGTCATTGAAGACCTGCTCGGCCCTGACATCCTGCTCTACACCAGCCGTTTTTTCATCAAGGAGCCGATGAGCGAGGGCATCGCGGCCTGGCATCAGGATTCGACCTACTTCGGCCTGCGCCCCTTCGATCATGTCACCGCCTGGGTGGCCTTGAGCAATGTCACCGCCGACGCCGGGCCGGTGGAGTTTGCCGCCGGCTCGCACATCCGCGGCCAGTTGCAGCAGAAAAGCGGGCTGATCAAAAACAGCGTCAATACCGCTGGCCAGATCATCGTCGAGTGGTTCGACCAGTCGCAGGTCGAGCGCGCCATCCTCAAGCCCGGCCAGTTTTCGCTGCACCACACCTGCACCGTGCACCAGTCGCAGCCGAACCGTTCACCAGAACGTCGCATCGGCATCGCGCTGAGCTACATCCCGACGCGCACCCGCTACATCGGCAAGCGGCGCATGCCGGCGAGCCTGATCCGCGGTCGCGACGAGCACGGCCATTTCGATCTGCAGCCGCGGCCGCAGGTTGATTTCGGCGACACCGAAATGCAGCGCCATGACACCACTTTCAAGGCCTATATCGAATCGTTCTACGAACAGCTCGATGAGGCCGAGCGCGACCTGCCGCGGGATGCCGCGGCGGGGATGGTCTATTAAGCCGGTGCAGAGTGCCAAGTGCGGTAATTCAAGGTGGCTGATTTCGGCTTGTTCATCAATATCTTTCCGGGAAGTTGCAATGACCACTCGTTCTCGCGTATTCCTGTTTTTGACCCTGTCGGTTTTTTGCGGCTCTGCCGGTGCTCAAACCTATCCGGCCAAGGCGGTGCGCATGATCGTGCCCTTCCCGCCGGGTGCCGGCGTTGACATCGTTTCCCGCGCGGTCAGCGGGCGTTTCGCCGAAGCGCTGGGCCAGCAGCTGATCATCGACAACCGTGCCGGTGCCGGTGGCATCCTCGGCGCCGAACTCGCGGCGAAGGCGGCGCCCGATGGCTACACCATCCTGATGGCCACCGCGGGCATCCTGACGGTGATTCCGCACATGCAGGCCAAACTGCCGTATTCGGTGGAGCGTGATTTCACGCCGGTGTCGCTGGTGGCGAGTGTGCCCAGCGTGCTGGTGGTGCATCCTTCGATGCCGGTGAAGTCGGTGAAGGAGCTGATTGCGCTGGCCAGGGCCAAGCCGGGCGAGATCAACTATGCCTCCACCGGCAACGGCACGCTGCCGCACCTCGCCGCCGAGTTTTTCAAGCAGCAGGCAAAGGTCAACATGGTGCACATCGCCTACAAGGGCAGCGCACCGGCGACCACCGATCTGCTCGGCGGCAACGTGCAGGTGTTCTTCGGCAACATGCTGTCGGTGATCGAACAGGTCAGGAGCGGCCGCCTGCGCGCGCTGGCGGTGACCAGCCAGCAGCGCCAGGCCGTGGCGAACGAGATTCCGACGATGATCGAATCCGGTTTTCCGGGCTTTGAGGCCGGCACCTGGTTTGGTCTGATGGCTCCGGCGGCGACGCCGCGCGACATCGTCAACCGTTTGCATGGCGATGTCGCCAAGGCCGTGCGCCAGCCTGATGTGCAGAAACAGCTGGCCGGGCAGGGCGCGACCACCATAGGCAATACGCCGGAGCAGTTCGCGGCGTACATCAAATCCGAATCGGCAAAATGGGCGAAGGTGCTTGCAGCCTCGGGTGTGAAGGCTGACTGATGGCGGCCCATCCGATGGACGTCACCAAAAACCTCGCGCACAACGTCGTTCAGTCTCGCCGCGAAGACATTCCCGCCGATGTGCGCCACGAAGCGGCGCGTGCATTGCTCAACTGGTGCGGTTGCGCGATCGGCGCCTCGCGCCACGAGACCGTCGACAACATGCTTGCCGCGGTGCTGCCTTTTGCCGGCGCGCCGCAGGCGCAGATACTCGGCCGCAGCGAACGAACGGATTGCCTGCATGCGGCACTGGTCAACGGCGTGGCCTCGCATGTCTTTGATTTTGATGACACTCATGCGCGCGCCATACACCCCAGCGCGCCGGTGTATCCGGCACTGCTGGCGCTGGCGGAATGGAAAAAGATCAGCGGTGCCGACTTGGTGCATGCCTTTGTGCTGGGTGTGGAGGCGGAATGCCGCGTCGGCCTGTCGGTGTTCCCCGAGCATTACGCGATTGGCTGGCACATCACCGGCACTGCCGGTGTGTTTGGCGCCGCCGCTGCGACCGGCAAGTTGCTGGGACTTACCAAACAGCAGATGGCCTGGGCGCTGGGTATTGCCGCAACCCAGTCTTCGGGCCTGCGCGAAATGTTCGGCTCGATGTGCAAGAGCCTGCATCCGGGCCGCGCCGCGCAGAACGGTTTGACTGCTGCAATGCTCGCCTCGAAAAATTTCACCAGCTCGGAGCAGGGCATCGAGGCCAAGCGCGGTTTTGGCCGGGTGATGTCGACAAAATTCGATCCCGCGGTCATCACCGCCGAATGGGGCAAACGCTGGGAGCTGTCGCAGAACATGTACAAGCCCTATGCCTGCGGCCTGGTGGTGCAGGGCACGATTGACGGCTGCATCCAGCTGCGCAATGAACACGCACTGAAGCCGGAGATGATCGAAGCGGTGGACCTCAAGGTCAGCCCGATCGTGTTTGAACTCACCGCCAAGGAAAACCCGCAGACCGGGCTGGAGGGCAAGTTCAGCGTGTTTCATGCGGCCGCGGTGGCATTACATACCGGCATGGCTGGCGAAGCCCAGTTCAGCGATGTGAGCGTGCTTGATCCGGTGACCGTGGCGCTGCGCAAGCGTGTGCGCATAGCCCGCGACGACAGCATTGGCCGCGTGCAGTCGCATATCACCATCCGCCTGAAGGACGGCCGTGTGCTGGAACGTCATGTGGTGCACGCGCTGGGCACGCTGGAGCGGCCGATGAGTGATGCCGATCTCGAGGCCAAATTCCGCGGGCTGGCCGAAGGCATTCTCAGCGGGAAGCAGGTGGATGAAGTGATCCGGCTGTGCTGGGCGGTGGAAACCTTGCCCGATGCCGGCGCCATCGCGCGCGCCGCAGTGGCATGAGGCCGGGTATGAAAATTACGCTGCTCGGCACCGGCAGTCCGTTGCCATCATTAAAAAGGGCTTCATCGAGTTATCTGATCGAGATTGGCAATGACCTGATCCTGATCGACCACGGTCCCGGTGCTTTTCAGCGCCTGATGCAGGCCGGGAAGAAAACCGTGGACGTTACGCATGTTTTCCTGAGCCATCTGCATTTTGACCATTGCGCCGATGTCATCCGCCTGTTTCATCATCGCTGGGATGCGAGTGGTGATGCCACGCCGCCGCTGCAGATTTTCGGCCCGCCGGGTACCCGGGAATTCATCGACCGTGTGTTTGGTCCGCAGGGGGCTTTCAGCCGCGACCTCGTGTCGCGCACGCAGCATCCGCTGAGCATCGGCGCCTATCGCGAGCGTGGTGGCACGCCGCCGCGGCCCTGGCCCGATACCCGGGTGACCGAGCTGACAGGTGCCGGTACCGTCGAGTTTGACGGCTGGCGCATCTCACGCTGTGAAGTGCCGCATTTCCAGCCTTATCTCGACAGCTTTGCCTACCGTGTCGAGGCCGGCGGCAAATGCTTTGTCTACACCAGTGATGTCAACCTGGCGCTGCAGGGTGGCGCGCCGCCTGCGCTGCGCGAGCTGGCGCAGGGCGCAGAACTGCTGGTGCATTACCTGAATGCCTTTGCCTTCGAGGCGCGCCATCCCGGCGGCCTTGCCGGCCCGCGCTTCGCGGCTGAGCTTGCACGCAATGCCGGGGTCAAGACCCTGGTGACCACGCATCACGGTCCCTGGATCGACAGCGAAGGCCGCCCGGAGCGGTTGCTGGCGGAAATTCGCCAGACTTTCAGCGGGAGTGTGGTCTGGGGCGAGGATCTGATGAGTTTTGAGCTGTAGTCCGCTTGCGGCTGCCGATGGCAGGCACCTACAATGCCGCGCAATTCGAGGAGAACACTGTATGAAGAATCACCTGAACAAAAACATGGGCAGAAGCGCGATGGTTGGCGCAGCCCTGCTGGCTGCGGCAATTCCCGCAACCGCAATGGCGCAAGGCGCCACCGGGTATCCGAACAAGGCACTGCGCCTGGTGGTGCCGTTCCCGCCCGGTGGCGGCAATGACATCCTCGCGCGCACGCTGGGGCAGCGCCTGGCCGAGGTGGTGCAGCAGCAGGTGGTGGTGGACAACCGCGGCGGCGCCGGTGGCGCGCTCGGTGCGACCATTGCCGCGCAGGCCAATCCCGACGGTTACACGCTGTTCCTTGGCAGCGTCGGCAATCTGGCGCAGACCCCGGCACTGAAATCCGATCTGCCGTACAACCCGGTGCGCGATTTTGCGCCCGCTGCGCTGGTCGCGGTGTCGTCATTCATGATCGCGGTGCATCCCTCGGTGCCCGCGAAAAACGTGCAGGAACTGGTGGCGCTGGCCAAGGCCAGCCCCGGCAAGCTGAGCTACGCTTCAGCCGGCACCGGTTCTTCGCTGCACATGGCGGGTGAACTGTTCAAGCACGCGACCGGCACCGACCTGCTGCATGTGCCGTACAAGGGTACCGGCCCGGCAATGGCCGATCTGGTCAGCGGCCGTGTGCAGCTGATTTTCAGCACCATGCCGCCGGTGCTGCCGCAGGTGAAGCAGGGCAAGCTGCGCGCGATTGCGGTGACCACCGCCAAACGCGCGGCGGCGGCACCCGATGTGCCGACTGTAGCGGAATCCGGCGTCAAGGGTTTCAGCGTATCGAACTGGCAGGGTGTGCTGGCACCGGCGAAAACCCCGGCGGCGCTGGTCAACAAGCTGAACCAGGACATCCTGAAATCACTGGCACTGCCCGGCATGACTGAGGCGTTGGCGCAGCAGGGCCTGGAACCGGCGGGCGGCAAGCCTGAGGAATTCGGCGCGCTGATCAAGGCCGAGATCGCCAAGTACACCGCCGTGGTCAAGGCGGCGAATATCAAGGTCGATTGACCGGGGTGACTGTGCTGTATTGCGCAGAAGCGGCGGGCTTGCCCCGCCGTTATTTATTGGGCCGGTGTCGCGCAGGCCGCGGTTGACGCGGGCACACAACCACCGATGCAGACGGCCTCGCCGTTGATGTTTGTCGCGGCTGAGCCGCGTGCGGTCGATGAGCAGACGATGTCGCCGACACGGTCGGCCATGCACTGGCCGGGCCCGCATACCGGCATGCGGTAGCGGTCGAGCATGATGCCGCCGCCGGGGGTCGAGCAGCGGATTTCGCCGTTGATGTCGGCCATGCAGCGGCCTCCGGGCGGCGGGCATTGCGGGTTGCCGTAGCGGTCATTGACGCAGCCGCGGCCGTGCTGGGCCGAGGCTGCCAGCGACAGCATCAGAGTGGCAATCAGGAGCAGGAGGCGCGGCAGGGTGCGGGGCATGGGCATGTTCTCCGGGTTCAGGCGGCCAGGCCGATAACGCCGAAGGACACGCTCCGGTTTACGCCGGCTTCTGCAGCATCACGATGCGGTTGCTGTTGGTGCCCAGTGCGTTGTTGCCGATGCCCCAGATGTTTGAAGTCTTGGTGAACTTCTGGGTGTTGATCAGGATGGCTTCGACGCGGAACCCGGCCTGCAGCGCCAGCGGCACCACCGCTTCGTCGAGGTTGATCGAGCCGCGCTGCACTTCGCCGACTTCGAAGGCGACCCAGCCCTTGGGCCGCGTCACGCGGTAAATCTCCTGCAGTACTTCGAGCATCACCTCTGACCATTCGTTGACACTGGTGGCCATGGTGATGCCGGCGCCGATGGCCTCGGCATCAAGGCTGTTGAACCAGCAGCGCAGCCAGTTGTCCTTCGCGTACTGCACCACGTTGAGGAAGGGCGGCGAGGTCACGGTGAGCTGCACGCTGTCGTCACGCAGCGTCGTGCGGCGCCCGGCTGCGCCTTCGAGAAACTGCGCGCGTTCCGCGGCCTGCTGCAGGCGCCAGCGCGCCGCGGCGTTGATGTCACTCTGCAACTGCATGGACTTGCGCAGGATCAGCGCGCGTACATCGCGGTATTCCGGATCCTTGCCGGTTTTTTCATTGATGCGGATCTGGCTTTCCGGCGATACCGCCTGATTCGGCGGCAGGGTATAGGTCGAGAAGAAGCCGGGTGAATGCCCGGTCAGCCGGTTGGTGGCGACCATGCGTATCCAGCGGTCGGCGGCATCTTCGGTGCCACTGTCGCGGCGCTGCTGCAGCCAGGCGCGCAGGTTGAGCAGTTCGCGTTCGGTATCCGGGTGGTAGAACATCGACAGGTCGATGTCGTTTTTCAGTTTTGCCGACACCTTGATCGCGCGCAGCCGCACGTCGATGTTGGCGATCAGCGGCACTTCCAGCCGCGGCAGGGTGAGGATCGCCGACAGCGGATTGACGTCGTTGGCGGCAACGTTGCGGCCCATCAGCGCGGCTTCAACAGCCGTGGTGCCGCGCCCGCTGAACGGGTCATAAATCAGGTCGCCGGGTTTGCTCAGGCGGTCGATGAAATAGGAGGGCAGTTGCGGCTTGAAGCAGCCGCGATAAGAGACTTCGTGCAGCGGATTGGCCTGGCGCTGCTTGCTGGTCCAGAACTCCTGCTCATACACCGGCACGCCATTGATGCGACGCGGTGGGGTGGCCTTGGTGCGGCGTGCGGCCGGGGCGGTGACTGCGAGATCGTAGGCGGTGACGGACGCGACTGCAGCCATGTGAAGCTCCTCTCCTGGACGAATGGCGCGGAGAGTACGCTCCTGTCACAAAAAGTACAAGTACCTCAATTGCTTATGACCGGGCGCCCCGCGTATGGGAGCGGAAGGTACGCCTCTGTCACAAAAAGTACAAGGGGAAAGTACGGGGTGAAAGTGGGTGGTGAATTCCGGCGCTTGCCGGAATGAGGCCTTAAGTGGCCGACAGCAGATCGTCGATGAACTCGATCCAGTGCCGAACCGGCAATGCGGTCGCTGATTGCAGGTGGGTCTGGCAGCCGATATTGGCGGTGAGTATCTGTTGCGGCGTGTGCGCGGTGAGTGCGCGAATCTTGTTGGCTTTGAGCTGCGCCGAAATTTCCGGCTGCAATACCGAGTAGGTGCCGGCCGAGCCGCAGCACAGGTGCGCGTTTTCCACCGGCGCGAGCTTGAAGCCCAGCTCAGTAAGCAGCGCCTCGACGCGACCCTTCAGCTTCAGGCCGTGCTGCAGCGAGCAGGGCGGATGGAAAACTTGCGTTTCCACCGGGACTTTATTTATAAGTAATTGTTTTAATTGATATTTTTCTTTTTCGACGACGGTGCTCAGATCCACCGCCAGCGCCGACAGCCGCTTCGCACGTTCGGCGTATGCGGGATCATGGGCGAGCGCGTGGCCGTAGTCGGTGAGCATCGTGCCGCATCCGGATGCGGTGAATACCACAGCCTCGACACCCTGTTCGATCTGCGGCCACCAGGCATCGACATTTCGGCGCATCGCATCGAGTGCCTGTGCCTGCTGGTCGAGGTGGAAGGCGACGGCGCCGCAGCAGCCGGCATTCGCGGCGCGGATCAGTGAAATGCCGAGGCGGTCGAGCACACGTGCAGTGGCGGCATTGGTCGCCGGTGACAGCGCGGGCTGCACACAGCCATCGAGCACCAGCATGCGCCGTTCGTGTCCGCCGACCGGCCAGGGGCGCGCACGCGCCGGGGCTGCCGGCACCACATCGTCGAGCACCCTGGGCAGGATGTTGCGCGCGATGCGTCCTGCCGCTAGCAGCGGATTAAATATCGCGGGTTTCGGAATCACCGCGGCAAGCACCTGCCGCTGCAGCTTTGCGAAGCCGCTGCGCGGCACCTGCTCTGCGACCACCGCGCGGCCGATGTCGAGCAGCCGGCTGTAATGCACGCCGGAGGGGCAGGTGGTTTCGCAGGAACGGCAGGTCAGGCAACGATCGAGGTGGAGTTGGGTTTTTTCGGTGGCAGGTGCGCCTTCAAGCACCTGTTTCATCAGGTAGATGCGGCCGCGCGGCCCGTCGAGTTCGTCGCCGAGCAACTGGTAGGTCGGGCAGGTCGCGGTGCAGAAACCGCAGTGCACACACTTGCGCAGGATTTCCTCCGCCTCGCGGCCCTGCGGCGTGTCCTTGATGAAGTCGGCGAGATTGGTTTGCATGAAAAAACTTAAAACCTTTTAGCCACAGAGGTCACAGAGTTCACAGAGAAAACCGATTGGTTTTGCAGTCCTCTGTGTACCCCTCAAGGGGGTATCGAGATTCTCTGTGACCTCTGTGGCTCATGTTCTTGATTTTTACAACTCCGGATACATCCGGCCCGGATTGAGGATGCCAGCCGGGTCCATCGCCAGCTTCACCCGCCTGTGCAGCTTCATCAGTGCCGCGGGCAGCGGATGAAATACCGCCGTGCCGGGCTTGCCGCCGCGGAACAGCGTGGCATGGCCTTCACCGCCGCGTGCCGCCTTGCGCACACTCATGGCGTCCACATCGGCGCGCAGCCAGCGCAGCGCGCCGCCCCATTCGATGAGTTGCGCGCCGGGCAGTTCGAGCTCCGGCGTGGTCGAACGCAGCGACAGCCGCCACAGCGGTGCATCGCCGGCAAAAAATGCATGGCGCTGGTCGCGCAGATCGCGCCAGAAGGTTTCGGCGGTATTGAGGGTTTCACCGCCAAGTGTCGCGGCCGCAGCCTTTACCGCGGCCCGGGCACCGGCCAGCCGCAGGTAGAGCCGGCCACCGGCATGGCAGGTGGCGGTGATCGGCCACGGTTTTCCGGCCCAGGTGTTCATCAGGTGCAGCGCATCGGCCTGCGAATGTTCCTGCACCAAGGTCAGCTCGGCTGGCGGCAGCGGCAGAGCCTTCAGCGAGACTTCGAGGATCACACCGAGCGTTCCCAGTGAGCCTGTGATCAGCCGCGACACGTCATAGCCGGCGACGTTTTTCATCACCTGGCCGCCGAAGACAAGGTCGGTGCCGCGGCCGTCGAGCAGGCGCAGGCCAAGCACGAAGTCGCGCGCGGAACCGGCGGCGGCACGGCGCGGACCGGAGAGTCCGGCGGCGATGCAGCCGCCCAGCGTTCCGCCACCAGCGAATTGCGGCGGCTCGAAACCAAGCATCTGGCCCTGTTCGCGCATCACCGACTCGATCTCGGCAAGCGGCGTGCCGGCTCGTGCAGTGATCACCAGCTCGGTGGGTTCGTAGCTGATGATGCCGCGGTGACCGGTGACAACCAGTGCCTCGCCTTTGACGGCATGGCCATAAAAGGCCTTGCTGCCGCTGCCGTGGATGGCCAGCGCGCGCCTGGCGTCGGCGGCGGCGCGGATGGTATCGGACAGTTGTTGGATGAAATCCTGCATTTAAGCCACTGAGATTACTGAAGATTTGAAGCAAAAGCTTTTTGGCCACAGAGGTCACAGAGGACACAGAGAAAAACCTTGATCAAAAACTGAAAGCCAAGGTTTTGGTTTTGATTTCCTCTGTGCTCTCTGTGACCTCTGTGGCTGCTGTTGTTTTTAAAACCTGGGTAATTCCGGGAATTTTTCCTGCCCGGCATGTACGTGCATGCGACCGAACTCCGCGCAGCGCTGCAGTGTCGGCACCGCCTTGCCGGGGTTGAGCAGGCCGTGTTCGTCGAAGGCGTGTTTCAGTGCGTGGAAGGTTTCAAGTTCGGCTGTTCGGAACTGCACACACATTGAGTCAATTTTTTCGACACCGACACCGTGCTCGCCGGTGATGGTGCCGCCGACGTCGATGCACAGCTTGAGGATCTCGGCGCCGAAATCCTCGGCTCGCTGCAACTGGCTGGCATCGTTGGCATCGTAGAGGATCAGCGGATGCAGGTTGCCGTCACCGGCGTGAAACACGTTGGCGCAGCGCAGTTCGTATTTTTTTTCCATCTCGGTGATGCCGCGCAGCACCTCTGCCAGCCGTTTGCGCGGGATGGTGCCGTCCATGCAGTAGTAGTCAGGCGAGAGCCGGCCTACCGCGGGGAATGCGGCCTTGCGGCCGGCCCAGAAGCGCAAGCGCTCGGCTTCGTCCTGCGAAACACGCACCAGGTGGGCGCCGCTGTCGGACATGATTTTTTCGATGCGCGCGATTTCCTCGGTCACTTCCTCGCGGGTGCCGTCGGATTCGCAGAGCAGGATGCCGGCGGCGTCGGTGGGGTAGCCCGCCTTGACGAAGGGTTCCACCGCCATGGTCGCCGGCTGGTCCATCATTTCCATGCCTGCGGGAATGATGCCTGCGGCAATCACATTGGCCACTGCCTGGCCGGCGCGACCGACATCATCGAAGGCGGCAAGTACGACCTGGGCACATTCGGGGCGGGGCAGCAGCTTTACGGTGATTTCGGTGACCACGCCGAGCAGGCCTTCGGAACCGGTCATCAGTGCCAGCAGGTCGTAACCCGCGGCATCCAGCCCGCCACCGCCGAGTTCGATGATTTCCCCCTCGATGGTGGCGACGCGGATTTTCAGGATGTTGTGCACGGTGAGGCCGTACTTCAGACAGTGCACGCCGCCGGAATTCTCGGCGACGTTGCCGCCGATGGAGCAGGCGATCTGGCTCGAGGGGTCCGGCGCGTAATACAGGCCCAGGGCTGCCACGGCTTCGGAAATCGCCGCGTTGCGCACGCCGGGCTGCACGCGGGCGCAGCGCGCAAGCGGGTCGATGGCGACGATTTTCATCAGCTTGGCCAGCGACAGCAGCACGCCGTTGCCCAGCGGCAGCGCGCCGCCGGACAGGCCGGTGCCGGCGCCGCGCGCGGTGACCGGCACACGCATCTGGTGGCAGGCTTCGAGGATCGCGCAGACCTGTTCCTCGTTTTCGGGCAGCGCCACCACCATCGGCACCTGGCGATAGGCGGAAAGCCCGTCGCATTCGTACGGCGTCACGTCCTCGCGCTCGAACAGTACGTTCTGCGCCGGCATGAAGGCACGCAGAGCGGAGCAGACCGCGCGCTGGCGTTCAAGGTCAACCGGCATTTTCTGCACAGGGGCATTCATGGCAGGATTCTATAGCACCACTCCGGATGCGCGGCCAAAGCCGGGCCTTTTTATGCGAAACTCCGGTTCCCCAGCGCGGAATCCCGCGCCGCCGGCCTGTTCCGGCACCTGGTTCACCAGTTATCTCGAATAAACAGAGAATAGACAGAGAGATTTGCCATGACTGCTTCCACCCAACGCCGCGGCCCGCTGTCGCGCTTCCGTGTCATCGACCTCACCCGCGTGCGTTCCGGCCCGACGGCCGTGCGCCAGCTCGCCGACTGGGGCGCCGACGTGATCAAGATCGAGACCCCGCCGGGGCTCAACCTCTCCGACGGCTGGGGCGGCAAGCGCACCGGCGCCGACTTCCAGAACCTGCACCGCAACAAGCGCGGTTTCACGCTGAATCTGAAGGATCCGGACGGCCTGAAGATTTTCATGAAGCTCGCCGAGAAGTCCGATGTGGTGGCCGAGAACTACCGCCCCGACGTCAAGTTCCGCCTCGGCATTGATTACGAGTCGCTGAAGAAGGTCAACAAGAAGATCATCCTCGCCAGCATTTCCGGCTTCGGCCAAAGCGGCCCCTATGCCAAGCGCCCGGGCTTCGACCAGGTCACCCAGGGCATGGGCGGGCTGATGGCGATCACCGGCGAGCCGGGCCGGGGCCCGATGCGCGCCGGCTGCGCGGTGTCGGATTCGGCCGCCGGCCTGTACTGCGCGCTGGGCATCATGACCGCGCTGCTCGAGCGCGAAGCCTCGGGTGAAGGTCAATGGATCGAAGTGTCGCTGCTCAACGCGATGATCGCGCTGCTCGACTTCCAGGCCGCGCGCTGGACCGTTGACCACGAAGTGCCCGAGCAGGCCGGCAATGACCATCCGACCTCGATCCCGACCGGTGTGTTCCAGACCAGCGACGGTTACATGAACATTGCCGCCGGCGACAACGAGATGTTCGCCCGGCTGTGCAAGGCGCTTGGTGCCGAGGGCCTCAACGAGAAGCCTGAATACAAGGACCGCGCCGCGCGCTCGAAGAACCGCGCCGCGCTGAACAAGGAACTGCAGGCGCTGATGGTCCAGAAGGACAAGGCCCACTGGACCGCGCGCTTTGAGGAGTGCGGTGTCGCCGGTGGCCCGATTTACAAGATGGACGAGGTCTTCGCCGATCCCCAGGTGCAGTACAACCAGATGGCGGCGCCGCTGCACATCCCCGGCGTCGGCGACGTCGCCGTGGTCAACCAGCCGTTCCGCCTGTCGCGTACGCCGCATGAAATCCGCAGTGCAACCCCGGACTGTGGCCAGCACACCGACGAGATCCTGCGCGAACTGGGCTACCGTGACGGTGACATCGCCGACCTGCACAAGCGCAACGTCGTCTGAGACCGGTTCTGTGCTGTCATTCCGGACGCGCAGCGCTCCGGAATCCAGGAGATTTTCTTTGCTGCATTTCCGGATTCCGGCGTACGCCGGAATGACAGTCGCGGTTTTTCCGGGGTTATGTGCCAAACGGAATGCTTGATGATCAAGGTCATTCAGGAAGACGCACCGCTCAACCCGCCGGTATTCACCACAGTCATCCCCGTGCGCTGGGGCGACATGGACGCCGAGGGTCATGTCAACAACACCGGTTTTTTCAGGTTCATGGAAGAAACCCGCATGCGCTGGGTGTCCGGCCTCGGCATCCCGACAGTGCCGCCGCACCCGGTGATCGTACTGCTCAATGCCGCCTGCCATTACCACCGCCCGCTGGAATATCCGGCGAGCGTCGAGGTTTCGCTGCATGCCGGCAAACTCGGGCGCAGCAGCGTGCAGACCCACTACCGGCTGCGCCATGTCGAGGCCGATGTGCTGTGCGGTGAAGGTTATGCCACACTGGTGTGGTATGACATGACGCAGCAGAAATCGGTGCCGCTGCCGGACACGATGCGCAAGCTGTTGGGTGATTCATGAGCGCGCCGCTGGATGCCGGGCTGCAGGCGCTGTTCCGCCGCTTCGGCAAGGCCTTCAATGCCGCGGATGTCGAAGGCATCCTCGCCTGCGTCACGCCGGACTTTCGCTGGATCATGGCGCGTGGCCCCGATGCGCCGCATGGCCGCATTGTCGAGGGCCGCGAAGCATTACGCGTGGCGCTGGCCGAACGCGCGCAGGAGCTCGACGGCGTGCGCTTCACCGAGGCGCAGGTGTTTGCCGCCGGTGAATTTGTCGTCGGCACCTTCCGCATGACCGCCATCCGGCGCAGCGACGGTGCCGCGATCGACCTGCGCGGTTGCGACATCTACACCCTGCGCGACGGCCTGATCGCCACCAAGGACAGCTATTGGAAGCAGGTCACCGCGGACTGATGCGCCTCGCTCCGGTGCTGCTGGCGGCCGTGCTCGGCGGGCTGCTGCCGACGCCGCTGCTCGCAGCGGAATCGCGCGACATGGCGCTCGCCGGTTTCCATGACCTGCAGGGCCGCGGTGCCTACCAGCCGGTGATTCATGAACACAACGGCCGCTGGATCGCCACCATCGGCCTGCATGCGGGCAGCGCTTTGAATCCGCTGACCGGGCAGCGCGAGGACAATGGCTCGCTGCTGATTGATGTCACCGATCCCGCAAAACCGCAGACCCTGCACCACATCCCGGGACCGCCCGGCGGCGAAGCGCAGATGGCGCGTATCTGCAAGGGCAGCGAGCTGCCGCGCGCGGCGCGTGACCGTGTCTATCTCCTGCGTTCGTATGGACATACCGCCCACGAAATCTGGGATGTCACCCAGCCCGCCGCGCCGCGGCGGGTGACGGTGGTTGCCGACGGCCTGCGCGGCACGCACAAGAACTGGTGGGAGTGCGACACCGGCATTGCCTATCTCGTTTCTGGCGTGCCCGGCTGGCGCACCTGGCGCATGACGCAGGTTTACGATCTCTCCGATCCGGCAAAACCGCGGCATATCCGTGATTTTGGTTTGCCCGGGCAGGAGCCGGGTGCCGGCGGCGCGGTGCCCACCGGCCTGCACGGCGCCATCTCCACCGGACCGCGCAGCAACCGCGTCTATTTCGGTCACGGCACCTCGAGCGGCGGCATTCTGCAGATTGTTGATCGCGAAGCGCTGCTCAAGGGCGAAAAAACGCCGACCCGTGACAACCTGCTTGCGCCGCAGCGCGGGCGTTTTGACCTCGATCCCAACTATGGTGCCCACACCGTGTTTCCGCTGCCGGGCATGACCGTGCGCGGCGCTGATGGACGCGGTACTGAGGGACGCAGCACGCAGCGCGATTTTGTCGCGGTCATCAACGAGGCGCTGGCCGATGGCTGCGTCGGCGCGCAGCAGAAGGTGTGGATGATCGATGTGACCGATGAATCAAAACCCGTGGTCGCCTCGACCTGGGCCTTTGATCCCAAGCCCGGCAATTTCTGCGCGCGGCCCGGGCGCATCGGCGCCCATGCCTCGCAGGAAAGCTTCAACGACATCTATTACCGGCGCATCCTGTTCATCGCCCATTTCAACGCCGGCGTGCGTGCGCTTGATATCCGCGATCCATACAAGCCGCGGGAGATTGCGTATTACGTGCCTGAAGCCAAGGGGCGCGCGGTGACCACCAACAATGTCGAGGTCGACGACCGCGGCTACATCTACATCGTCGACCGCCACGGTCTCGGCATGCACATCCTGCGCCTTGCCGGCGAGGCACGGCAGGTGGCCAACTTCCGCTGAGGGTTACAGCCCCAGCGCCGACAGGTCGAGCCTGCCGCCCTTGATTGGCGGGCACCAGAAGTAGGCGCCGGTCAGCGGCCGGGTGAACTTGAACAGCGCGTCGGTGGTGCCGTCCTCGACGCCGAGCATGCGCCGCAGCTGCGCCTCGAAGGCGTCCAGCGAACTGCCAAAGGCGGTGAACACAAGTCCGCAGCGTGTGCCCTCGGTCCACGGCATCGAGCGGCGCACGACAAAGGCTTCCGGATCAAAACTTTCCTGCGCGGTGCGTTTGACGTGCGCCGATTCCGGCGCGTCGTCGATTTCCTCGTTGTCCGAGAGGCGGCGGCCGATGCAGTGGTCGCGCCCGGTCTGCGGCATCGCGTTGAAGCGCGCCAGGTCGTGTTCCCACTGCTGCACGGCGACAAAGCTCGAGCCGGCGATGCCTTTGACCGAACTCACGGCGGCTGCCACCGCTTTTTTGCCCCTGGGGTTTTCGGTGCCGTCTTCATACCCGGTGATGTCGCGGCCGCTGCCGTGCTTGAAGGCGTCGATCAACTGGGTCTTGCGGAAAGCTCCGCTGATCTCGGCATCGATTTCGCGCTGGCGGTGAAACAGCTCGCCGGCATCCTTGCCGCGCAGCCACAGCCACAGTGCCGCAGGTGTCGAGGGAACGTCGAGGCCGAAGCCGCTGAATTCGGGAAAGGGGCGCAGGCCTTCGATTTCATGGCCCAGCATCGAAGTCAGCGAAAAGCCGAGCCCGGCCACGGTGTGTTCGCCATCCACCAGTTTCGCCAGTGCGCGCAGGCTGACCGCGGGATCAGTGCCGGGCAGCAGGGTATAGGTGACGTAGCGCGCCAGCGGAGGCACGGCTTGCAGGATGGCGGGTTGGCATTCAGTCATGGCGGCAGTGAGTTCGGGTGTAATTCGGATCCGACAATTATCCATTAGCGTGGCTTCTGGTGCATCCGAGCCGATTTGGCTGTCCTGGCCGGTGGATAGGCTTGTTTGGCCATTTCCGCGAATATCACGGCAGCCTTGGGTCGATGACGATTGCGGTGCCAGAGTATCGCGCCGTGGCGACGCAATTCCGGGGCCTCGATCCGCACTGCGGATAATCCTCTCGCATCCGCAAGAGCGCGTGCCGCGCAGATGGTGGCGAGTCCGCTGCGCCGGACAGTAGCCAATGCCGCCTCGCCACTGTTGGTTTCCATGACGACAAGGGGTTTCAGCCTGCGTGATGCAAAACACTGCTCGATCAGCCGTCGCGATGGTGCACCTGCAGGACGAAGGATCAGTTTCACTCCCGAAAGCTTCTCCATTGTGAGGCTGGAACGTCCGTGAAATTCATGCTTGCCACCAACAGCCAGAACCAGCTGTTCACTGAACAGGGGTTCTGATGCCAACTGGGTCGACGTGGCCGGCAGGTAGGTCGTGATGGCAAGGTCGATACTGCCGCTGATAAGCCCCTCCTCCATCGCTAATAGCGACATTTCCAGCACTGAAATCTGTATGCCCGGGTGGCTGTTGTGAAATTCAGCAAGTACACCCGGCAATGGCGAATTGCCGAAGGTGCGGAACACCCCCAAGCGCAGGCTGCCGTGAACCAGTTCATCGAGCGCGGTGACCGAGGCGAGACCGGAATCCAATTCACGCAATGCACGCTCCGCATGGTCGCGCATGACCCGTCCGGCCTGAGTGATGCGGATGCTGCGGCCAATACGGTCGAACAATGGTGTCCCGATTTCCTGTTCCAGTTGGCGGATTTGGTGGGACAGAGTGGGCTGGGTCACCCGCAGCAGGACGGCCGCCTGGGTGAAGCTCTCTGTTTCGGCGATTTTCAGAAAGTAATGCAGATGACGAAGCTCCACGATCCGGTCTCTCCTGTACATAGATGCCATCAATTATTTTAATAAACAAAAAATATTTGTTCTATGGTTGCCGGATGAATACAGTGCACAAAAACACGGTGACAAAACCCCGGTGACAAAACCCGGCCCTTGAAACGTCTGCTGAGGAGGAGACATGCATTTGCTGAAGTTGCGGCTTTGCCCATTGCTGGCACTGGTCCTCTGTTTCGCGTTGCCGGCATACGCCGCAGAGTGGACGCCTGGCGACCGGCTTGCCCTGGTTACCCACGCTGGACCCGGTTCTGGTGTCGACATGTACCTGCGGCAGGTGGCCGCGGCATGGGAGAAAAACAAAATTGTGTCATCCCGTATCACCGTCGAGAATATGAGCGGTGCGGGGGGCGATCGCGCTCGCCGTCATGTCGCGGTTCAAAGCAAGGGCAATCCCAATGTCCTGTTCGGGTTTTCGCCACAACTGATCGTTGCCCCGCTGAATGCCAAGTCGGATGTCACAGTCAAGAGTTTCACGCCGATCGCGATCACCGTGGTCGAGCCGATGGTGTTGTATGTGCATGCCGGATTGCCCTGGAAAACCCTGAATGACATGATCGCAGGTGCCCGTCAGAAACCACGGGCGGTATTGCAGGGCGGCGGCGGTTTCGGAGCGCCTCCTTCCATCGCCGGCCGTGATCTCGCCCGCGAAAAGGGCGTTGAGTTTTCCTACACTCCCTTCCGTTCCAGCGCCGAAGCCGTGGTTGCCCTCCTCGGCGGCCATGTACATTTCGTGCTGGAGCAGCCCTCCGAAGCGGATCAGCATGTCAAGACCGGACGTCTGCGTCCGCTGGCCAGCCTGTATCCCGCGGAGCAATACCCCGGGCTGCCGACCTTTGCATCACTGGGCTACAAGTTCCGCGTGCTCAAGCAGTTCCGCGGTCTTGTGGCGCCACCTGGCATTTCCCAGGATGCAGTGAATTTTTACGTTGCGGCAATGGAGCGAACACGCCAGACGCCGGAGTGGAAAAACTACGTCCGGCAGAACGGCCTGGTTGAGGAATGGATTGTTGGTCCCAACCTGGCCGCGTTCATTGACAGTGAAGAAAAACTCTACGCCAAGGTGCTGGCGGAGGTTGCAAGCAAGCAGTGATGCCATTGACTGGTCTTGAATACTGGAGAATTCCGTGCCCTTTTTCAGGCTGAGCGAATTAAAGCGACACCACCTCAATCCCCACCTTTCCAGCGGGGAGGGGCCGGTGATCGAAGGGCACTACATGTATTTCCGGATCAATATCAAGCGCGCCGGTACCGGTTCGGAAATGCATTACCACCCCAATGAACTGATGACCTTCCCGATCACGGGGAAGATCAACTGTGTCGTCGGCAAGGAGCGCCAGATCGTGCCGCCGGGAACTTTCGTGCATGTGCCACCTTTTGCCCGACACAGTTTCAAGGCCACCGAGGACGGCGAAGTTCAGTACCTTTACATCAAGGATCGCACCTGGACACTGATCGGCGCTGCAGCCGACGAATCGTTACCAGACGAGGCGCCGTCAGCGACGCAGGTGGCCAAGGCGCTGCAGGAGGGCAAATGGCCCGGCAAGGCCAAGGATCCCGAAAAGTCGCAGGCCATCATCGAGGGGCTTGGCCGCTGTTTTTACCCGATGATCGAGTTTCTCGATGCGCCAGGCTCATCCGCGCACAATGAGCAGTGGGTGGAGGGAGTGAATCTCGCCTTCGGATTTCTGGAGTCACCGTCGGGCCATGAATCCGGGGCCGACGTGTCAGCCAGGGAGCAGTTCCTTTATGTCATCCAAGGTGTTATCGAGGCTGAAGTGGATGGGGAAAATAAAAAGGCCACTGCCGGTGACGTGATTCACGTGCCCAAGGGCAAGGCCTACCGCTGGCGGGTCGGTGACTCCGGCCCGGCACGCTACGCGATGGTGCGCTCAACGCCCAAGCTTGAGGCCGAAATCGAGCGTAACGGCGCGGCCGACAATTGGCGCGGCTGACACCGCCGCGATAGGGAGCCGGAAGGAGGGGGGCATGCGACTGAAACTGGCGATGGGTGGTGATCGGATTGCCGCGCTTCTTTTCCTGGCAGTTGTTGCCGTTTATGGCTGGGGCGGCACGAAGTTGACGACGACGCTCCAAGGCGATGTTGTCGGGCCGGCATTTTTCCCGCGGGTCCTCACCATTCTGGGGGTCGTTCTTGGCGTGTTGCTGTTCGTCCGTGGCACATCGACCCGGGGTTCTGAAAAGGCTTCTGCCAGCGATTCCGTTGTTGTTGCACTGATACCCGCGGCTATGCTGTTGGCATATGTATTGCTGTTCCAGCCATTGGGTTTCCTCCTGGCCACGCCACTGTTTTTGATGGCTGCATTCCGTTACCTCGGGCAGCCGGGCTGGTTGTCAGCCACCGGCTACAGTCTGGCCATCACCGCGGTTCTGTTCGGACTGTTCCATTTTGTGCTCGATATCCGCTTGCCGCCCGGTCCGCTGGTGCGGCTGTTTTGAGTCCCGGCCATGGGTGAGGTGCTGCCACTGCTGATTGGCGGATTCGAGACAGCGCTGCGCCCGGAAAACCTGCTGTTCGCGTTCATCGGCGCGCTCCTGGGTACCGTGATCGGCGTCCTGCCCGGGATTGGTCCCGCCGGGGCGCTGGCGATGCTGTTGCCGATTGTGCTCAACATGAGTCCAGTGGGCGCGATCATCATGCTTGCGGCGTTGTACTGCGGCGCGATGTACGGCGGATCGACCACTTCGATATTGCTCAATGTGCCTGGCGAGTCATCCTCGGTGGTGACCTGCCTGGATGGGCATCAGATGGCGCTCCAGGGCCGCGCTGGTCCGGCACTCTGTATTGCCGCGATAGGGTCATTTGTCGCAGGCACTTTGGGTGTGGTGGCGTTGATGCTGTTCGCGCCATTGATTGCCGATTGGGCGCTGAATTTCGGTCCCCCTGAGTATTTCGTGCTGATGGTGTTCGGGTTGTCCTCCGTTGCCAGCCTGTCAGGCGGCTCACTGGTGAAGGGGTTGATCGCGATGACACTGGGCTTGATGATTTCAACCATCGGCACTGATGTGACTGGCGTGGTGCGTTTTACCTTCGGTGTGGCTGAACTGCTCGACGGCATCGAATTCCTGATCGTGACTGTGGGCCTGTTCGCGATTTCCGAGGTCCTGCTAAACACCAATGATCTGCGCAGCGGCGAGAGTCCGAGTGTGATCAAGCACCGGCTGTTCATTTCGTGGCAGGAAATCCGTGAAAGTCTCGGCGCCATAGGCCGCGGCACCGTCATCGGCTTTTTTGTCGGCGTGATGCCCGGCGCCGGTGCCGGCATTGCCTCTTTCCTGGCTTATTCAGTGGAAACCCAGGTGAGCCGGCGTCCGGAACGCTTCGGCCACGGCGAGATCCGCGGTGTTGCCGCACCGGAATCCGCCAACAACTCCGCCAGTACGGGTGCCATGGTGCCGATGCTGACCCTTGGTATTCCCGGTTCCGGTACCACGGCAATCCTTCTGATCGCGCTGACCGCGCTCAATGTCCACCCGGGGCCGCTGATGTTCACCCAGCACCCCGAGGTGGTGTGGGGACTGATCGCGGCGCTTTATATCGGCAACGTGATCCTGCTTGTTCTCAATCTGCCGCTGGTGGGCCTCTTTGTGCGCCTGTTGTATGTGCCGATGAGGTTGATGCTGCCGGTAATCATGGTGATCTGCGTGATTGGCGTCTACAACGCCAATCAGCAGTTGCTGGATATGCTGTTCCTGTGCGCGTTCGGCGTGCTTGGCTACTTTATGCGCAAGCATCGCTACCCCGTGGCGCCTGTCATCCTCGGGCTCGTGCTCGGCACCCGGATGGAAGAGGCACTGCGCCAGTCAATGATCATGTCGCAGGGCAATCTGCTGGTGTTGCTTGAGCGGCCTATCGTTGCGGCATTCCTGCTGCTCACTATCCTGTTTCTGTGCTTTCCGCTGATAATGCGCAGGCTCAGGTTCCGCGGGCGCAAGGTAGAGCTCGAGACTGAGGGTTGAAGTGGATCCAGGTCCAGCCTGGCTGTGGCTCCGGAGCGGTTTTTTCAGTTTTTCGGATGCCAGGCCAGTGCCATGTCATAGGTCTCGCGGCGCTCGCGTGATGACAGGCGCTGCTCGAGTTTGACGCGGTAGCCGCGCGGGTCTTCGCTGACTTCCCTGCACAGGCGCCGTTCCGGACACTGCGTGGCTGCGCGCTGCGCGATCAGCATCCACTTCAGGCCTTCGCGCGGATCGGTGGAAATCAGTCCGCCATCAGCGTGGAGGATGGCCAGGTTGTACATCGAGTTCAAAAAACCACGCTCGGCGGAGCGGATGTAATTGCTGGCCGCTTCGGCCGGATCCGGCTTCAGGCCGTGGCGGCCCTGCTGGTAGGCGAGGCCGACGTTGTGGCAGGCAGAGAGGTCGCGCAGCTCGCAGCCGCGGCGGTACCACTCGATCGCAGTGCCGTAACCGGCGGGCGTACGCTTCAGTTCGACCAGATTGCCCAGGCGCAGCGCGGCATCACCGTCGCCCTTGCCGGCGCGGGCGCGCAGTTCTGCGGCGAGTTTGGCGTCCTGTTTCGCGTCCGCAGCCGGTAAAGCCGCAGGCTGCTGCGCGGCGGCGGTCCATACCGTGATGCACAGCGCGAGCAGGGCGGGAGTGAGAGCCTGTTTCATGCCGACATGTTAAACGATGAACCCGCAGCGCAAAAATCCGCCACACACTTTAGCCCGCATCTTTGACCGCATCCGGTGCTTGCCGCAGAATCAGCGCATTACTTTATCCGCAGCGGAGCCGCCGTGTCGCGCATCATCCATCGCAATCTTGGCCATGATTATCCGCGCGCCGTTGCCGGCGACGGGCCGTACCTGATCGACGGCAGCGGAAAAAAATACATCGACGCCTCGAGCGGCGCCGCGGTGTCCTGCCTCGGCCACAGCGACCGCGAGGTGGTCGCGGCGATCAAGGAACAGCTCGACCGCCTGCCGTACGCCCACACCTCGTTTTTCAGCACCGAGCCCGCCGAGTTGCTGGCCGATGACCTGGTGGCACATGCGCCGCAGGGGCTCGAGCATGTCTATTTCTGTTCCGGCGGTTCTGAGGCGGTGGAGGCGGCGATCAAGTTCGCACGCCAGTACGCGGTGGATTCGGGTCAGTCCGGCCGCGACATCCTGATCGCGCGCCGCCAGAGTTATCACGGCAGCACGCTTGGCGCACTCGCCGCCGGCGGCCGGGCATCCAACCGCCGCGGCTTCGAGCCGCTGCTGGCACCGGTGCGCCATGTCTCGCCCTGTTATGCCTACCGCGAGCGCGCCGCCGGTGAAACCGATGAAGGTTATGCACGCCGGCTGGTGGCCGAACTCGAGGCCGAGATCGGGCGTGCCGGCCCCGGCCGCGTGTTCGCCTTCATTGCTGAAACGGTATCCGGCGCAACGCTGGGCGCGACGACGCCGCCTTCCGGTTATTTCACGCTGCTGCGCGAACTGTGTGACCGCCACGGCATCCTGCTGATCCTCGACGAAGTGATGTGCGGCATGGGCCGCACCGGCACGCTGTGGGCCTGCGAGCAGGAGGGCGTGGTGCCTGACATCGCCTGCATCGCCAAGGGCCTCGGCGCCGGCTACCAGCCGATCGGCGCCACGCTGCTGACCAGCCGCATCATCAATGCCGTGCGCGAGACCAGCGGTGCCTTCGCCCATTCACACACCTATATCGGCCATCCCGCGGCCTGTGCCGGCGCACTCGCGGTGCAGCGTGTGCTGCGTGAGCGCGGCCTGGTCGCGCAGGTGCGCGCACGGGGCGATTATTTCGAGCGGGCCCTGCGTGAACGGTTTGCGGCGCATCCGCATGTCGGCGACATCCGCGGGCGCGGCCTGTTTTGGGGTGTCGAACTGGTTGCCGACCGCGCGAGCAAGGCGTGCTTTGATCCGGTGCAGAAGATACATGCCAGGTTGAAGGCCGCCGCCATGGCGGAAGGCATGCTCTGTTATCCGATGGGGGGTGCTGCCGACGGCACCCGCGGCGACCATGTGCTGCTCGCGCCGCCATTTATCGTCAGCGAGGCGCAGCTCGACGAGATTGTCAGGAAGCTGGTGCGGGCGGTGAAGGTGGTGACGGGGGTTTGAGAGTGGCTTACACTCTCCATCTTTTATAAGTATTTGTTTTTATTGAAAAAATATTAAAAGCGCAAGGTCATTGATGCACCGACAATCGGCGCGGTGTCAAAATCAACGCGGCGCAAGGTGTTGCCCGCGGCATCTTCCACCCGCAACTGGCCGTTGGTGACCACGCCGGCGTAAAGATTGAGCGAGGCCTGCTTGCCGAAATTGCGTGAAGCGCGCAGAAATACCGGCAGGCCGCGTTCTTCGCCGATGCCGTTGGCTACAACGTTGTTGGTGGCGAGACGAAAGCGCGTACTGCGCCAGGCCGCGCCCACGCCCACATTCCAGTTGCTGTCGAGACGGTAGTCGAGTTCCAGTCCGGCCGGGCCGGTGGGTCCGGCGGGCAGCGGGTTGACCAGTTTCCAGCGCTCGGCGAGTTTCCAGTCGACCAGAATCATCGGGAACGCGCTGGTTTTTTCAAAGCGGTCAAAGACGCCGAAGCCAAAACCCAGGCGGTTGCCGTTGGCGTAGCGCTTGCTCGCGGTGAACAGACTGCCCCATGACAGCGACTCGCCGGAATCCGCGCCACGCTCGCCAAACCAGTCCACCGAGGGCACTGCGCCCAGGCTCCAGCCGCCGTCAAGCGACATGCTCAGCGGCAGCGAAAAACCATAACGCTCGACATTGCCCCAGGGCGCGCGGCCGCCGAATCGCACGGGATTTGAAAACGAATAATCGCTGTAATCATAGTTCAGCGTCACCCCGGCACGCCGGCCTTTGCCAAGATCGCCGGCGACACCGGCACGCAGCAACAGATTGTCCGCGCTGTAGTCGCCACCGCCGCCGAAGCCGGCCTTGCCCTGATAGACCGGAGTGACCGACATGAATGCCGCCCAGTCCGTGGTCTGGGCGTGGGCGAGGCTGGTGCTGGCAATGGCCAGTACCGGCGTGATATGGCGGATCAGATTGAAGCGGGGCATGGCAATATTCCGGAAATGAGGTTCGGGTTTTGTTCAGAACAGGCAAATTGAGCATGCGACGCTCAGGGCGTTGCTTGGAGCGTGCAGGCGGTGGAAGGTTCCGTGCTGCCTGGGGGCGAAAGCAGGAGAATGAATCGGCCCCAAGGGGAATTGCTCCGCAGTGCGCAGTGGCGGCCCCAAGGGGACTTTCGCTGGGCGTACTCAGCCGGTTCACCACTCTTTGCAGGAGAGCGTCAAACGACATCTTTGTTTTTACATCAGGCGGAAGACGCTGCGCCTTTTGTTCGCGGTACCCCGGCACCCCTTTTGTTCGATGCGCCCTACGCTGACTGCGCGGGGAGGCGTGAAGCCTCCCCGCGTCAGTGCGTCATTCGACCTTGGCGCCGGAGATCTTCACCGCCTTGGCCCACTTCTCGGTTTCGGCGGCATGCAGTTTCCAGAATTCTGCGGGGGTGCCGATGATCGGGTCGCCGCCGAGTTCAGCCAGGCGGACGCGCAGTTTGGGGTCTTCCAGACCGGCGTTCATCTCGCGGTTGAGGCGCGTCACGGCGGCGGCCGGCGTGCCCTTGGGCGCGCCCATGCCGAACCAGGCGCTGGCCTCGAAGCCGGGCAGGGTTTCGGCGAGCGCCGGCACATCGGGCAGCGCGGTGCTGCGTTTGGCGGTGGTCACCGCCAGTGCGCGCAGCGTGCCGGAGCGGACATGGCCGATGGACGAGGGCATGTTGTCGAAGATGACCTGCACGTTGCGGCCACCGACCAGCTCGATCAGCGCGGGGCCCGCGCCCTTGAACGGCACATGCAGCAGGTCGAGCCCGGTCGCGGCCTTGAACAGCTCGCCGGTGAGGTGGACCGAGGTGCCGCTGCCGGAGGAGGCCATGTTGACCTTGCCCGGATTCTTGCGCGCGTAGTCGATGAATTCGGGCACGTTCTTGGCCGGCAGGTCGCGCGTGACCACCATCATGTTCGGCACGCGCACGATGCCGGCGACCGGATCCATGTCGCGCAGGAAATTGAACGGCAGCTTGGCATAGAGCGTGGCGTTGATCGCGTTGGCCGGGTTGACCAGGAATACCGTGTAGCCGTCGGGCGCGGCCTTGATCGCGAGTTCGGTGCCGATGTTGTTGCCGGCGCCGGGTCGGTTGTCGATCACCACCTGCTGGCCCATGCGCTGCGAAAGCCAGGCACCCATGATCCGCGCGAGGATGTCGGTAGTGCCCGCCGGCGGATAAGGCACGATCCAGCGGATCGGCCGCTGCGGATAGGCATCGGCTTGCGCCGCGGCGTGTGTGGCGATGCCCAGAATGCCGGCACCCAGTGCGATCAGCGCGGCCAGACGTGCGTGTTTCATCGTGCAATCTCCCCCAGATGGTTGTGGCGCGGTGGTTGTTCTCGACGCCGTAAACGCACTATAGCGGCTCTCGGGGTATCCCGGAGGAGGCCTTGTAAGTATTTGTTTTTATTGGTAAAAAATAAGTCGTTTGTTTTGGCTTTATGCGTCATGCATGCGGCGCATTGCGCTTTGCTTAATGCGCCCTACGCGGGCTTTCATCTATCAATGAATTTTATTATTTGAGAGCCATCGACCAATCAACTTCACGAATTATTGAAATCTGATATTCGCCTGATTGTGCCATCTCGGCTGCCTTTTGAATTTTTCTTCCAAAGTTGGCGGTTATCCAATCGGGTGATGCCATTGATCCAATAACTAGATAGTTAGTTTCATTCGTAATTGAATTTTTTGAGGTGCCGCCACGCTTCTCAATTTCTCTGTGGCACTCATTTCGAGTGCCCCATAAAAACTCTCCGGTGAAAACAAAAATGTTGTCCTCAAAGATAACGTGAGGGTCATCATCAAAAATGTTTGCGATGTGCTCAGGCAGGGCTGCTCCAGTTTCGATGAAGTTATTCCCCGTCAAGATTTGTAATTCTTTTGTCAGATGTTTGCGTTCTTCATCGGTTATCACATCGTCAGTCAGTATTTCATGAACTCGACGATGCACAATATTTGCTGGATAAACATCCGCCAGGCCGTCGTTTTCTTTTAACCAAGTTCTCAGATACCGAATTTCGTCATCATTGAGGTGGTCGTCACAAACTAACCCGCTCAGAATTCCCATTAACGATTGCAGTCCTTTGGCGGATCGTTTTGCGTCCAAGACGTAGCGTTTTGCGAATTCAGAATTTCCCATTACGCCTCCTAAATGGTTTTTGAATTTATTTTGCGACTTCATGCCCCGCCATCCGCTCCAGCGCCTTGACCAGCGCCGAGTGGTCCCACTTCGCGCCGCCGTTGGCGACGCATGAGTTGAACAGCTCCTGCGTCGTCGAAGTATTCGGCAGCGATACACCCATCGCGCGGGCGCCCTGCAGTGCGAGGTTGAGATCCTTCTGGTGCAGTTCGATGCGGAAGCCCGGGTCGAAGGTGCGTTTGATCATGCGTTCGCCGTGCACTTCGAGGATGCGCGAGGCAGCGAAGCCGCCCATCAGGGCCTGCCGAACCTTGGCGGGATCGGCACCGGCTTTTGAGGCAAAGACCAGGGCTTCGCTGACCGCCTCGATGTTGAGCGCGACGATGATCTGGTTGCACACCTTGCAGGTCTGGCCGTCGCCGTTGCCGCCGACCAGGGTGATGTTCTTGCCCATCAGTTCGAACAGCGGCTTGACCTTGTCGAAGGCGGCCTGTGGTGCGCCGACCATGATGGTCAGCGCGGCGTTTTTTGCGCCCACCTCGCCGCCGGAGACCGGCGCATCCACGTAGTCACAGCCAAGGGCGTTGATCTTCGCCGCGAAGTCCTTGGTGGCGATGGGCGAGATCGAGCTCATGTCGACCACGGTCTTGCCTTTGCTCAGGCCCTCGGCGATGCCGCCGGCGCCGAACAGCACTTTTTCGACGTCGGCGGTGTCGGGCACCATGGTGATGATGATTTCGGCTTTTTCCGCGACTTCCTTGCCCGAGGCGCAGGCCTTGCCGCCGGCGTCGGTGAGTTCTTTCGCGACGCCGCTGCGCGAGTTCAGGAACAGCGTGTGGCCGCCCTTGATCAGGTTGAGGGCCATGGGTTTGCCCATGATGCCGAGTCCGACGAAGCCGATGTTCATGTTGGAGTCCTTGGAAAAGAAAACGAAATTAACAGGATGGACAGGATTTACAGGATAAATGCGGTGGCGTGCAGGTTTTTATCCTGATCACCTTTTTCATCCTGCGCTTGCTGTAAATATTGCTTTATTTCAGCCAGGCCTTCGCCCAGCCGAGTCCCGCCACGGTGTCGCCGGCGGGTTTGTATTCGCAGCCGATCCAGCCGCCGTAGCCGATGCGGTCGATATGGGCGAGCAGCCAGGGGAAGTTGATTTCACCGCTGCCCGGTTCGTGGCGGCCGGGGTTGTCGGCAAGCTGCAGGTGCGGGATCAGCCGGAGGCTGGATTCAATGGTGCGGGCGAGATCGCCCTCCATGATCTGCATGTGATAAATGTCGTACTGCAGGAACAGGTTGTCGGAGCCGACGGCCTTGATGATGTCCAGGGCCTGCGCCGAGTAGTTCAGGAAAAAGCCTGGAATATCGCGGGTGTTGATCGGCTCGATCAGCAGCCTGATGCCGGCTTCCTGCAGCTTCGGCGCGGCGTACTGCAGGTTGCGAATGAAGGTTTCGCGCGCATCCATCGGATCGACATGATTGGGGCGGATGCCGGCGAGGCAGTTGACCTGGGTGCAGCCGAGCGCAACCGCATATTCGATGGCGCGATCCACGCCTTCACGGAATTCGGCCGTGCGCTGCGGATGGCAGCCGATGCCGCGTTCGCCGGCCGCCCAGTTGCCGGCGGGCAGGTTGTGCAGCACCTGCACCAGATTGTTTTTCTGCAGGGCCTCGAGCAACTGCTGTTTGTTGTAGTCGTATGGAAACAGGTATTCGACGCCGCGGAAGCCGGCCTGTGCGGCCGCGGCGAAGCGCTCCATGAACGGCACTTCGTTGAACAGCATGGTCAGGTTGGCGCAGAGTCTGGGCATGGGGTCGATGATGAAACTGAGTGTCCGCGGTTGGAAGTCTGTGGTTGAAAGTCCGGAGTGAGAGTCTGGTCTGGGACTGGGGGGCGGTCGGGTTGTGGACTGTTGCGGATGCGCAATCCAGGGGGTGGCACGGGTGCGGCCATTATAATCAGGCTCATGAAAACCACGGACCAAGCCGCCGACCGCATGCCGAGGGCGATCCTGCTGGCCGCCGGTGCCGGCACCCGTTTTGGCGGCGGCAAGCTGCTGCATCCGCTGGACGACGGCGCGGCCATCGCGGCACATGCCGCACGCAACCTGATCGCGGCCGGACTCGACGTGATGGCGGTGCTGCGGCCGGGTGATTTTCCGCTGGCAGAACTGCTCGAGTCCGAAGGCTGCAGCGTGACCCGATGTCCGGATGCGGCGCAGGGCATGGGCGTGAGCCTCGCGCATGGCGTGCGCATGACCGCCGATGCTTCGGGCTGGGTTGTTGCGCTGGCGGACATGCCGGGCATCCGTCCCGAAACCATTGCCCGTGTGGTGCGCACGTTGATGGCCGGTGCCGACATCGTGGCGCCGTCATATCAGGGGGATCGCGGTCATCCGGTGGCGTTCAGCCGCCGTTTCCTGTCCGAGTTGCAGTTGTTGTCCGGCGACAGCGGCGCGCGTGCGGTCGTCCAGCGCAATCAGGCGCTGCTCAAGCTGGTGGAGTGTGATGATCCGGGCATTCTGTTTGACATCGACCGGCGCGGGGATCTGGAGCGCTGTGCCTGAGTGTTTTGTCTGGGTTGTTCGTCCTTCGACGAGCTCGGGACGAACGGAGGTTGTGGTAACCCGTGGAAATTTATATAAGTCATTGTTTTTAAAGGGAAAATAATGTCGCGCTTCACCGGTACTGATAACTACGTCGCCACCGACGACCTGATGATGGCGGTCAACGCGGCGCTGGCGCTGGAGCGCCCGCTGCTGATCAAGGGTGAGCCGGGCACTGGCAAGACCATGCTCGCGCTGGAAGTGGCGAAGGCGCTGAAGCGGCCGCTGTTCGAGTGGCACGTCAAATCGACGACCAAGGCACAGCACGGTCTGTATGAATACGACGCGGTGTCGCGGCTGCGCGATTCGCAACTGGGTGACCCGAAGGTCAAGGACATCGGCAACTACATCGTGCAGGGCATGTTGTGGAAGGCCTTCACTTCCGACGAGCCGGCGGTGCTGCTGATCGACGAAGTGGACAAGGCCGACATCGAATTTCCCAACGACCTGCTGCGCGAACTCGACCGCATGGAGTTCTATGTCTACGAAACGCAGCAGTTGATCAGCGCCAAACACCGGCCGCTGGTGATCATCACCAGCAACAACGAGAAGGAGCTGCCCGATGCCTTCCTCCGCCGCTGCTTTTTCCACTACATCCGTTTTCCCGATGCGGAAACGATGGCGCAGATTGTCGAAGTGCATTTCCCCGGCATCAAGAAGCAGTTGCTGAGCCAGGCGCTTAATGCCTTCTTCGAAATCCGCGAAGTGCCGGGCCTGAAGAAAAAGCCGACCACCTCGGAGCTGCTCGACTGGCTCAAGCTGCTGATGGCCGAGGACATCCCGCCCGAAGCACTGCACAGCCAGGACACCCACAAGATCGTGCCGCCGCTGCACGGGGCGCTGATCAAGAACGAGCAGGATGTTCATCTGTTCGAGCGGCTGGTGTTCATGTCGCGGCGGAAGGGCTGATTGATGCTGTTGTTGCCTTCTGGGCGCTCTTGGCGGCTTGGCGGTGAAAAGGTTCTGACTTTAAGCGATGCTCATTGAATTTTTTCTCAAGCTGCGCCAGGGCGGCGTTCCCGCATCGATCAAGGAATTTCTGATCCTGATCCAGGCGCTGGAAAAGCAGGTCGCCTTCGGCAGCGTCGAGGAGTTTTATCACCTCGCGCGCACCTGCCTGGTCAAGGACGAGAAGTTCTTCGACCGCTACGACCTGGTGTTCGCGGCGTACTTCAAGGGCGTGGTCGGTATCGATGCCGCGGCGGCGGTGATTCCCGAGGACTGGCTGCGCAAGCTGGTCGAGAAGAACCTCAGCGACGAAGAAAAAAAACTGATCGAGTCGCTCGGTGGCTGGGAAAAACTGATGGAGACGCTGAAAAAGCGCCTCGAGGAGCAGAAAGGGCGCCACCAGGGCGGCAGCAAATGGATAGGCACCGGCGGCACCAGTCCTTTCGGCGCCTACGGCTACAACCCGGAAGGTGTGCGCATCGGCCAGCACGAGTCGCGCAACCGCCGTGCGGTGAAGGTGTGGGACCAGCGCGAATTCAGGAACCTTGATGACAGCGTGGAGCTGGGCACGCGCAACATCAAGGTCGCGCTGAAAAAGCTGCGCAAGTTCGCGCGCACCGGCGCGCCGGAAGTGCTGGACCTCGATGACACCATCCGCTCCACCGCCAAAAACGCCGGCTGGCTGGATCTGAAACTGGTGCCGGAGCGCCACAACGCGGTGAAGGTGCTGCTGTTCTTCGACATCGGCGGCTCGATGGATGACCACATCCGCGTCTGCGAGCAGTTGTTCTCGGCGACACGCACCGAGTTCAAGCACCTCGAATACTTCTACTTCCACAACTTCCTTTACGAACGGGTGTGGAAGGACAACCGCCGCAGGGCTACCGAGCGGATCGCAACCTGGGATGTGCTGCACACCTATCCCCATGATTACAAAGTGATTTTTGTCGGCGATGCAACGATGAGCCCGTACGAGATCACCTATCCCGGCGGCAGCGTCGAGCACAGCAACGAAGAGCCGGGCGCGTTATGGCTGCAGCGCGCGCTCGATGTCTATGCCCATGCGATCTGGCTCAACCCGCAGCCGGAAGCGGTGTGGAACTACCATGAGTCGATCGGCATCACCCGCGAGCTGATGGGCGGACGCATGTTTCCGCTGACGCTGGATGGGCTGGAGCGGGGTATGCGGTTGCTCAGTCGGGCGAAATGAACCGGACGGCATAAGTCGATGGAAATTGCCGTCGTCGCTGTGCCTGGCCCACCGCTGGAGGCAGTGCGCAGCCTGTTTGTTGAATACGCCGGGTCGCTGGGTTTCAGTCTTTGCTTCCAGGGTTTTGACGAAGAACTGCGCGCGCTGCCCGGCGCCTATGCGCCGCCGCGTGGAATCCTGTTGCTGGCGATGGTGGATGGCCAGGCTGCGGGCTGCGCCGGTGTGCGGCCCCTGGACGAAAGTCGCTGCGAGATCAAGCGGCTGTATACACGACCGCAATACCGCGGCTCGGGGCTTGGGCGGCGACTGGTCGAGGCTGCGTTGGCCTTTGCACGCGACGCGGGCTACCGGCAGATGCTGCTCGACACACTACCGCAGATGACGGCGGCGCAGGCGCTGTATCGCAGCCTGGGTTTTCGCGACTGCGCGGCTTATTACGACAACACGCCGCTGGCGAGCAGCTGCATGGTGATCGGTCTGCCGGCCTGATCAGCGCAGATGCACCGCAGTGAAGCGTCCGCGCACCTTGCCGTCGTTGTCCCGAAGCTCGAGGCTGTCGCCGCTGATGCGGTAGCCTGCGCTGGCGCCGAGCGCGGCGTTAAAGCGCCGTTCAACATCACCGATCTCGGGCAGGCAGGCCATCAGCGTCGAGGCCATCTGTTTGAAGCGCAGGCTGCTGCCCGAAACTTCATAGGCGCCGCGCACGGTGTTGCAACCCGAGAAGCCGCCAGCCATGTTTTTTTCGCGGCGCAGGATGAGATGTGCTTCACGGGCGCCGGCCTTGACCTCGACTGGAGCCCCTTCCAGTTCGACGGCTTTCCAGTAGGTTTCCAGCAGTGGCACATCCGTTTTTCCCGTGGGGGCTGCGGCGCAGGCGCCGAGCAGCACAGCCAGCAGGATGGGTATCAGGCGGTTCATCGGTTTCAGCCCCGGTTGATGTGGTACCGCGCTTCCGGCACCGGGTAGGCCGCGGCGCCGAAGGTGTCGGTGATGGTTTTGTTGGTGTCGAAATAGACCTGCCAGTAATGATTGGTGTGGGTGTACGGCCGCACCGCCAGCACCGGACCCATGGGTGTGAAGTCGACGACCTCGACATCCGGCGCGGGTGTCGCAGCCACGTTGGGGATGCGCGCCAGGGCCTCCTTCAGCCGCTTGATCGCGTCATGCACGTCAACGCTGTGCGCCAGTTGCGCGGTGCGGTCGACGCGGCGGTACGGATTGGTCGAGAAGTTCTGGATGGTGTCGGAAAAAATCTTGTTGTTGCCGACGATGTTGAGCACGTTGTCGGGGCTGTTGATCGCGGTGCCGAAGAGGCCGATTTCCATCACCGTGCCTTCAACACCGCCGGCCTTGACGTAGTCGCCGACCTTGAACGGCCGCAGCGTGACGAGGAAGGCGCCGGCGGCAAAATTCGACAGCAGGCCGCCCCAGGCGGCGCCGATGGCAATGCCCATTGCCGCGACCAGTGCCGCGAAGGATGTGGTTTCGACGCCGAAGTAGCCGAGGATCGCCACCACCAGCACGATGTTCAGCGCGACGCTGACGATGTTGCCGATGTAGCGCAGCAGCGTCGGATCGACCTTTTGCTTGGTCAGCGCCGCGGAAACCAGGCGCACTGCAAGGCCGATCAGCCAGCGGCCGATGATCCAGACCGCGATTGCGCCGAGGATTTTCAGGCCCAGTGCGGTCAGCGAGGTGACAACGGTGTCGGTTATTTGCTGCAGGTTCATGGCGGGGGCCCTCTTTATTTTTGGTAATCAGCGCCGCGAATCGGCGATTGCAACACGTACTATACCGTGTGTTTTGCTGCTGCCGCCAACTTGGCGGCAATACGTTGATCGAATTGTGATCTGTCCACGACCACTCTCTGGTGGGATCCTTCAGTGATGGTGTCGATGCCGTCATCGGCGCGCACCGAGAAATGCAGCCGCCGTCCCTCCACGCGATCCAGCCGCACATCAATGGTCACGGTGAGTCCCGGCGGTGTGGCGGCGAGGTGCGGAAAGTCGACGTGCGTGCCCAGCGACTGTTCGTGCGGCCAGTCGATGTGCGGTTTGATGGTTTCGATGCACGCCCACTCCATCAGGCCGACCATGAAGCCGGTGGCGAGCACTTCGGGCATCGCGCGGAACGATTCCGACTCCGGATAGAGCTGCGGCACCGTCTTGGTCGGCGGTATGGTGTAGTGCATGCGGTGGGTGAGGCCTGGTTGCAGCGAGGACTTCATCTTTTGCCTTTCGGGTGATCGGGCCGGCTTATCAGTTATAATCCATATTGCTTTTAATCGACTCAAAATACATAACCAGAAACCCAGAAAGCGAGACCGTCATGCCCGCAGCCCCGGTCAACCACAACAAGCTCCGCGATTTTGCCACCGCCGTCTACGCGCAGCAGGGCATGCCCGAGGCCGATGCCCGGTTTGTCGCCGACACCCTGGTGCAGGCCGACCTCTGGGGCCATCAGTCGCACGGCGTGCTGCGCCTGGGCTGGTATCTCGACCGGTTGCGCAACAGGGTGATGAGCCCGCTGACCACGCCGGAGTTGGTGGTGGATGCCGGCGGCATCGCGGTGATCAATGGCCATGACGGTGTCGGCCATGTGCTGACAAAACTGGCGACCGAGGAGGCAATCCGTCGCGCCAAACAGCATGGCATTGCCGCGGTGGGTGTGCGCATGTCCAACCACTTCGGCACCTGCATGTATTACACGCTGATGGGCGCGCGCGCCGGCTGCGTGATGATGCTGACTTCGAATGGCGGACCGGCGATGGCGCCCTGGGGCGGCCGCAAAAAAATTGTCGGTACCAATCCGTGGTCGATGGCCGCGCCTGCCGGCAAACATGCGCCCTTCGTGGTGGACATGGCCAACACCGGCGTTGCCCGCGGCAAGATTTACCTGGCGCGCAACAAACGCCTGCCGATTCCCGAGGGCTGGGCAATCACCGCTGATGGCGCGCCGACCACTGATCCGCAGCAGGCCATCGACGGCATCATCCTGCCGATGGCCGGGCACAAGGGTTATGCCATCGCGGCGATGGTCGACATGCTCTCCGGCGTGCTCACCGGCAGCGGTTTCCTGTCAGCGGTGCACAGCCCGTACAAGACCGCCGAGAAAAGCAATTGCGGCCATTTTGTGATGGCGCTGAACATCGAGGCGATGCAGCCGCTGGCGCAATTCAATGCGCGCATGGAGCAGTGGGTGGCCGAGGTGAAGTCGGTGCCGCTGGCGCAGGGCCACGACGAAGTGTTTTATCCCGGTGAAATCGAGGCAGGTAATGACATCCGCAACCGCGCGCAGGGCATCAGCTTTCCGGATGATACTCTCGACGACCTGAAGCGGATTGCCGCGGAAACCGGATTACAGGCCCAACTGCCGTTCTAAACAACTTCGCTGCGCGCGGCTTCCCAGCCCAGCATCGCCGCCTTGCGCGAGCTGCCCCAGCGGTAGCCGGTGATTTCGCCGCCGGCGCGGATCACGCGGTGGCAGGGGATCAGCCAGCCGATGCGGTTGGCGCCAACGGCGCTGCCGATGGCGCGTGCGGCAGTGGGTGCGTCCAGTGCGGCTGCGAGATCGCCGTAACTGGTCAGTGCCCCCGGCGGCAGCCGCAGCAATGCACGCCATACCTGAAGCTGGAAGTTGCTGCCCTTCAACAGCAGCGCCAGCGGTTCGCGGCGGCGGCCGTCGAGCGGGGTAAATATCCGTTGTGCAAGGCCGCGTGTAGCGCTGTCGCTGTGCTTGAGCCGGGCTTCAGGCCAGTCGCCGCCGAGCAGGGCCGCAGGGTCTTGCTGTTTATCATCCAAAAAATGCAATGCGCAGATGCCGCGATGGGTGCTGGCGATCAACGCAGGGCCGAAGGGGCTGTCGTGCAGACCCCAGTGGATGTCGAGGCCGGCGCCGCCGCTGCGCGCTTCGCCCGGTGACATCGCTTCGACGGTGACGAACAGGTCGTGCAGGCGGCCGCCACCGGAGAGGCCCAGTTCACCACTGAGATCGAGCACGTTGCGGCTGGCGGCAAGACGGCGCCGCGCATCCTCCAGTGTCAGGTGCTGCAGAAAACGTTTCGGGCTGACGCCGGCCCAGCGCGTGAACAGGCGCTGGAAATGTGGTCCGGACAATCCGGCATGGCGGGCGAGGGTGGCGAGATCGGGTTGATCGTCGTGGTGGGCGCGCAGGTATTCGATGGCGCTGGCGATGCGCCGGTAGTCCTGATGGCCGGTTTTCAGGATCTGTTTCGGGGTGCTCATGGCGGCAGATTACGATGCGCCGGCGGTGGTGGCGACCCGATTCTTGCGGGCCGCAATTGTGCCTGTGGTCCCGGTTATGATTCGCGATGCCTTAAATCCCGGGGAGGGGACTTTCATGACAGTCGATGCCACGCAGCTCAGGGCTGCGGTAAGCAAAATGCAGCCGCCGTTTTCGCTGAACAAGATCGGGCATGTGGTGCTGATGGTGGCCGACCTGAAGCGTTCGGTGGAGTTCTATACCGGTGTGCTCGGTTTCAAGGTGTCGGACATCTACGGCGAGGACATGATGCCGGGCGGCATGGTGTTCATGCGTTGTAATACCGATCACCATGGCGTGGCGCTGGTCGGTGGTGCCAGCGGGCCCGAGAACCAGCGCGGCCTGCACCACATGGCTTTCGAGGTGGGCACGCTGGATGAAGTGTTCCGCGCGCGCAACCACCTGCGGGCCTGTGGCGCGAAAATCATTTTCGAAGGCCGGCGGCGTGCCGGCGTGCAGATCGCGGTGGAGTTTCTCGATCCCGACGGTCACAACCTCGAAATCTACTGGGGACTGGATCAGGTCGGCACCGACGGTCGCAGCCGGCCGGCGAATGAGTGGCGCGGCGCGAAATCGCTCGAAGATGCCATCGCCAATCCGCCGCCGGGCCAGGTGCCGGTGGTGCAGGACACTTCCCTGCTGGAGGTTAAAAAATAATGAATAAAAACAACAGGTTATATTTTATCGCGGGATTACTCGCCTTGCCGCTGGCGATCACATTGACGACGACAGCGGCGGCGAGTGAGGAGTATCCGCAGCGGCCGGTGCGCATCATCACCGTGTTCCCGACCGGCGCCGGCCCGGACACCGTGCTGCGGCTCGCCGCCGACAGACTGAGCCGTAGTCTCGGCAAACAGTTCATTGTCGAGAACCGGCCCGGCGGCAATGGCTTCATCGCACTGACTGCCGCAAAAGCGGCCACGCCCGACGGCTATACGCTGGCCTATGCCAGCGGCTCGCAATTGACCACACATACGCTGGTCTACAGCAAGCTGCCTTATGACCCGGTCAAGGATTTTCGCCCGGTGACGCCGCTGTTTCGCAACAGCTTTTTCATCGTGGTCGGTGCCAACTCGAGTTTCAAGACTGTCGGCGACATCATCGCGGCGGCGAAGGCGGCACCCGGCAAGCTGGCCTATGCCTCGGAGTTTGTCGGCAGTCCCGGTCATCTCGGCTCGCTGACACTGGCGGCTGCTGCCGGTGTGCAGATGTCGCATGTGCCGTTCAGGGAAACCCTGCAACTGTTCAATGCCGTGGCCAACAACGAGGTGGCCTGGGCTTTTGGCAGCGCAGCCACCGCGGGCCCGGCGCTGCAGGCGGGCCGCGTGCGGCTGATGGCGATCGGCACACCGGCGCGGCTGCCGGCCTATCCCGATGTGCCGACAGTGCCGCAGAGTGGAGGACCCGCCGGTTACACGCTGGATGCGTGGACGGCGGTCATTGCGCCGGCTGCGGTGCCGTCACCGGTCATCACCAAACTGAACAAGGCAATCAGCGAAGTGATGCTGGATGCCGACATGCGCCAGCGGCTGACGGTGTTTGGTTACGAGCCCTGGCCGATGTCACCTGCAGATACCGGCAGGCTGATCGGGTCGGACACCGCGCGTTACGCGAAGATCATCCGCGAGGCGAATCTGAAGTTTGATTGAAGCCGGGCCGGGCTGAAGTTTCGTCCGGCGCGCAGCTTCAGCGAGGTGCTTTGCGGCGGTCACCACCCGGCGGCGGCGCGACTTTCATGATCTCGTCGATGGTGGTGAGCCCGGCGGCGATTTTCATCGCGCCGCTGATGCGCAACGGCTTCATGCCGTCCTTGCAGGCGGCTTCGCGCATCGCCTCGAGGTCGGCCGAGACCACCATCTTTTCGCGCAGCGACGGGCTCATCAGCATCATTTCATAGACGCCGACGCGGCCCATGTAGCCGGTCATCCGGCATTCGAGGCAGCCCTTGTTGATGTAGGTCTGGCCCTTCGGGTTGGCGGCCTTCCACGGCGAGACCAGCGCGTTCCAGACTTCGTCGTCGTAGTCGTGTTTTTCCTTGCAGTGCGGGCACAGCGTGCGCACCAGGCGTTGCGCCATCACGCCGAGCAGGGTGGATTGCAGCAGGTACGGCGGCACGCCGATGTCGAGCAGGCGGGTGATCGCAGAGGGGGCATCGTTGGTGTGCAGCGTGGACAGCACCAGGTGGCCGGTCAGCGCGGCCTGGATCGCCATTTCGGCAGTGTCGAGGTCGCGGATCTCGCCGACCATGATGATGTCCGGGTCCTGGCGCATCAGTGTGCGGATGCCGGAGGCGAAATCAACGCCGATCGCGGTCTGCACCTGCATCTGGTTGAAGCTCGGTTCCACCATCTCGATCGGGTCTTCGACGGTGCAGACGTTGACCTCGGGTTCGGCGAGGTGCTTGAGGGTGGAATACAGCGTGGTCGTCTTGCCCGAGCCGGTGGGGCCGGTGACGAGGATGATGCCGTGCGGCGCGCCGGCGATCTGCGACCATTTTTTTTCTTCCTCTTCCGAGAAGCCCAGTTCGCGGTAGTCCTTGACCAGGTTTTCCGGATTGAAAATGCGCATCACCATTTTTTCGCCAAAGGCGGTGGGCATGGTCGACAGGCGAAGCTCGACCTCGTCGCCGTCGGGGGTGATGGTCTTCAGGCGGCCGTCCTGCGGGCGGCGCTTTTCGACGACGTCCATGCGGCCGAGGATCTTGATGCGCGAGGTCATCGCCGCCATCACCGGCGTCGGTATCTGGTAGACCTGATGCAGCACGCCGTCGATGCGGAAGCGCACATTACCCTTGTCGCGCCGCGGTTCGATGTGGATGTCGCTGGCGCGCTGCTCGAAGGCGTAGTTGAACAGCCAGTCGCAGATGTGGACGATGTGCTGGTCATTGGCATCGAGCTGGCCGCTGCGGCCAAGCTGCACCAGCTGCTCGAAGTTGGCGATGTCGGAGACCGCGCCCTTGTCCTTGTCCGCGGCACCCTTGACCGAACGCGCGAGGTTGTAGAACTCGACGATGTAGCCCTGGATGTCGACCGGGTTGGCGACCACACGCTTGATGTCAAGGCGCAGCACCTGCTTCAGCGAGGTTTCCCAGCTGCGCACCCAGGGTTCGGCGGTGGCGATGGTGGCTTCGCGGGTGTTCACCGCCACCGGCAGGATCTTGTAGCGGGCGGCGTAGGCGTTCGACATCACCTTGGTCACCGCGTTGAAGTCGATCTTGAAGGGGTCGATGTGCAGATAGGGCAGGCCGGACTTGTCGGCGAGCCACTGCGTCAGCACTTCAAGGCTTAGCTGCTTGCGCGGATTGCGCGGGTCTTTCCATTTCTGGTCGGCGATCACCGCCAGCGGATGAACGTCGAGGCGGCTGAAGCGGCGGTTGGCGACCAGTTTTTCAGCCTCGTCTTTCGGCGCCATGCCATCGGTAATCAGGTCGGCGGCGACCTGGGCGAGGGTCAGCGGGCGGTCAGCGCTCGAAGTGGCCGTGGCGGCCGGGGTGGCGGGTTGGACGGTAGCCATGGCGCAAGAATAACCCAATATTCAATGATTTACCGCAGCTCTCCGGTGCGGTTCCGGGGTCGCGCGATGATCAATCCCGCATCATCTGTTACGCACTAATTAAGTGCAAAATAATGCCGATAGCACCATATCGGTGCAAATTGGTGGGGGTGATGATCATTATTATCAATTAAAACAATTAGTTATTTTTTGGAACAAGCCTTGCTTTTCATTGGCTCCTTAACCCAGGGAGGGGCATGCAATGGAAGCAGTCAAAGTCAGCGCCGATACCTTGTTCATTTTGCTCGGCGCGATCATGGTCTTGGCCATGCATGCGGGCTTCGCATTTCTCGAAGTGGGCACGGTGCGGCGCAAAAACCAGGTCAACGCGCTGGTGAAGATCCTCAGCGATTTCGCGGTCTCCACCATCGTTTATTTCTTCATCGGCTACGGCGTGGCCTACGGTGTGTCGTTCATGGTCGGCGCAGAGCAGCTGGCCGACAAGAGCGGCTTCGACATCACCAAGTTCTTTTTTCTGCTGACCTTTGCCGCGGCGGTGCCGGCGATCATCTCGGGCGGCATCGCCGAGCGCGCGAAATTCAATCCGCAACTGATCGCGACAATGATTATTGTCGGTTTCATCTATCCCTTTTTCGAGGGCATCGCCTGGAACGACCGCTACGGCGTGCAGGCCTGGATCGAGGCCACCACCGGCGCCAAGTTCAAGGACTTTGCCGGTTCGGTGGTGGTGCACGCGGTCGGCGGCTGGCTGGCGCTGGGCGCGGTGATCCTGCTTGGGCCGCGGCTCGGCCGTTATCCGAAGGAGGGCGGCGTGATGGCGCAGCCGCCGTCGAGCATTCCCTTCCTCGCGCTGGGCGCGTGGATCCTGACCGTGGGATGGTTTGGCTTCAATGTGATGTCGGCGCAGACCATCGACAAGATTTCCGGTCTGGTCGCGGTGAACTCGCTGATGGCGATGTCCGGCGGCATCATCGTCGCGCTGATCCTCGGCCGCAACGACCCGGGCTTTGTCCACAACGGCCCGCTTGCCGGGCTGGTCGCCGTCTGTGCGGGTTCGGACATCATGCATCCTGCCGGGGCGCTGGTCACCGGTGGCGTGGCTGCGGCGCTGTTCGTGTGGATGTTCACGCTGACGCAGAACAGGCTGAAGATCGACGACGTGCTCGGCGTGTGGCCGCTGCACGGCATCTGCGGTGCCTGGGGCGGCATTGCCTGCGGCATCTTCGGTTCCAAGGCGCTGGGTGGGCTCGGCGGCGTCAGTCTGATGGCGCAGCTGATTGGCACGGGCCTTGGCATCGCCATTGCGCTCGCCGGTGGTTTCATCGTCTACGGCGTGCTCAAGGCCACCGTCGGCATCCGCCTCGACGCGGAAGAGGAATACAACGGCTCCGATCTGTCGATCCACAAGATCGGGGCGACGCCGGACCGTGAAGCAAATTGGTAAAACCTGATACGTCATCCCGGCGTACGCCGGAATCCAGTTTGGCGTCTGTTATTCCGCCAGTAATTTTCCTGGCCCCCGGCTTGCCCCCAAAAGTGACTTCCTTCGGTGCGCGCCTGGGTGACGCATCGAGTGAGTCAGAACGTCGCCGTGCCGCGCATTGCGTAGCAACCGGCGGCGTTTGCGGTCCACAGCACCACCGTTGAGCCATCGGCGGCAGGCTGGCCGTTGACGGTGAAGTTTTCCTGGTGGAACACCGGGTGCGTCGCGCGGTAGTCGAGGCGGCGCACCGGGCGCGGGTCCATACGCCGGCAGAGGTCGAGCAGCAGTGTTGTCTGCAGCGGGCCATGTACGATCAGGCCGGGGTAACCTTCCTCTTCACGGCAGTAGTCGAGGTCGTAATGGATGCGGTGGGCGTTGAAAATCAGCGCCGAATAGCGGAACAGCACCGCTTCATTGGTCTCGACTTCGCGCCGCCATGCCGCACTTTGCGGCGCCGGCTTGCCGGCGGGCGGGGGCGCGCCTTTTTTCGCGGCGTCGCGATAGACGATGTCGTGTTCCTCAACGATGGCCACCGCGCCATTGGCGCTGACCGTGTGGCGCACGGTGACGAAGACCAGGTTGCCGCTGCTGCCGGACTTGGCTTCGACGGAGAGGATTTCAGAATCGCGGCGGATGGTGTCGCCGATGTGAACCGGCGCGCGGAAGTCGATGCGGCCGCCGGCCCACATGCGGCGCGGCAGCGTCACCGGCGGCAGGAAGCCGCCGCGTTTCGGATGGCCGTCATGGCCCAGCTCGCTGTTGACCGCGGTTTCGAGGAAGTACAGCCAGTGCGCGCTGTGCGGAATGATGTCGCCGGTTTTTGCCGGTGGATCGTCGCGGTCGAGTGTTGCTGACAGCGCGTTGACCGGGAAGGCGGTGGCGAGATCCTCATGGCTTTCGGTCTTGCCTATCCACTGTCGCAGGTGATTCAGATCGATATCCATAAGTATTTGTTTTTTTATTAATTTCTCAAGGTCAGGGCGTGTGTGAGGGCGCGCGCTGGATGACGATCCATCGCCAGCACCGCGTCGCGGATGCGTGTGGCCTGTGGTTTGGAGATCACCAGTGTGGCGTTATCAAAGAACTTTTCGCTGATGTCCTCCGCCGACAGCGCGCGTTCACCGGCGCCGCGGTTGATTTTTTCCATGTGAACGAATTCGCGGCCGTCTTTGGTGGTGACGACCACGCCGCCGGAGAAATATTTCGGGAACGCCGAATCCGGATCGGCTTCGTGGTGCACCTTCTGCGCCAGCGCGAGGATTTGCGCATCATTCAGTGCATCGGTTTCCAGTTCGGCGAAACCGAAGCGGCCGCGCACGAAGCAGGCGGCCAGCACGAACTGCACGCTGAACTTGGCCATGTAGTCCGATACCGGACGGCGGCGCATTTCCGGCGGCTCGGCGATGTAGTGGAAGGTCTCGGGGTGCAGCAGCGCGCGCACCTTGGTGATGTCTTCAGCCTTCACGTTGTGCTTGCGGCGGATTGCCAGCGCGGAGTCGGCGCAGGCATGCAGCAGGTGGCAGATCGGGAAGGGCTTCACCGCGACTTCGGTGAGCAGCCATTCTTCGCCAAGCTTGCGTGTCATCGCGCCCATGTCGACTTCATTGAAGCGGGTGCCGGTGTGCGAGCGGAAAATACCGTCGGCGCCTTCGTAGATCTTGCGGGTGCCGACGAAGCCGCCGCTGGCGAGCCCCGCCGCGGTGATGCCCCCGACGCCGGCCCAGGCCGGGTGCAGTCGCTTGTTCCAGGCGCCGTCGGCGCGGTGTTCGGAAATCGCCGAAGCCGTGCTGCCGGCAAACCCCTGCGCGTACTGCAGGCGCTGCGGGCTCAGGTTGAACAGCTTGCCTGCGGCCACCGCGCAGCCGAAATGGCCGGCAATGCCGGTGGTGTGGAAACCCTGGGTGTGCATCGCGCCCTTGGCGGCCACGCCGAGGCGGGTGGCGATCTCGACGCCGAGCATGTACGCCATCAGCAGGTCGGCACCGGAGGCGTCGCGTTTTTCGGCGACACCCAGCGCGCAGGGGAAGGCGCTGGCGGTGGGATGCACGATGGCTTCGGGATGGGTGTCGTCGTAGTCGAGGCCGTGGGCGAGGATGCCGTTCATCAGCACCGCGTCGCGCATCGGCAGGCGCACGTTCATGCCGATCACGATGTTGTCGCCGGCCTCGGCGATGTTGCTGATGCCGGCGAGTGCGTGCTGGGCGAAATCAAAGCGCGTCGCGGCAAGCGCGGTGCCACAGACATCCAGCACGTGGAGCTTCGCGCATTCCCGCACCTCGGCGGGGATGGCCTCGGGCGTGAGACCGGCGGCGAATTCGGCGATCTGCTGCGAGATCGACAGTGCAGTGCCGGTCTCGGCTTGTGGGGCTGCAGCGGGGGCGGTCTGTGCGGACATCGTGGGCCTCGGCAACTTGGAAACGGAGCGCTGAATGTAGCAGCTTCGTTTGTGCAGGGCGCGGGTGATGCCGCATTCTGGTCACCGCGAAGCAGGCTGTTGAGCGCCCTCGGCGAGCAGGATTAACTTCATGTTTTTAATGTTATTTTTTGGGCGCCGCAGTCAGCGCAACCGCGGCCTCGTCACTGCCGAGCATGCGCCGCCCGCTGTGGCCGACGCCCGGCACTTCAAGCAGCGTCCAGTGGAAGGCCCAGCCCCGCGACTGCGCCAGATCGCGCGCGGTGCGATAAAAATTATGGCCGCGCTCGAAACGGTTCGCCCCCTGGCGCTCGGCTCCGGCGGTGACATTGAGGTCGGCGTCACGCTGGTTGTCGGCGGTGCCCAGCAGCAGGGTAACGGGTTGAGCGAAATAGCGGCGCAGCGCTTCGTCACCGGCCATGGCGGCCGGCAATCCGCCGAAGCCGAAGGGAAAACGCTCCTGCGCCGAGGGCCACAACCAGGTGGAGGGATTGGCGATGACGATGCGTTTCGCCTGGTGCGGCGTGAATGCGGCAAAACGCGACAGCGTCTGGCCACCGGCGGAATGGCCGATCAGCGAGTAGCCGAGCTGCGGCCGGCCTTCGGCGGCGCGCACCGCGTCGATGATGGCGAGGAAGGTGCGGCCCATCCACTGTGCTTCGGGCTCGACCGTGTAGGGGCCATCGCCGCGCGTGTTGCGTACGAGGCCGCCGGTCTGGTAGCGCCAGGTGGGAAAACGCTGGCGGTCGAACAGCGGCGCTATGACCAGAAAGCCGAGCTTGTCGGCGAGCGGGATGGCGTAATCGCGGTAGCCCGGCGCATTGGTGCCGAGGCCGTGCAGCACCAGCAGGATATCGCCGCCGGTGTATTGCGCCGGCTTGTAGGCAAAGATCTCGATCGCCTCGCCGGCGATGTCGAGCGAGCGCTGGCTGCTCCCCGCCGGAAATGTTTGGGGCGAAAGCGTTTGGGGCGAAAGCGTCTGGGGCGAAAGCACTTGCGCCTGCAGCGCCGCGCTGGCGGCGAGCAGCAGCGCGAGTAAAGTCCGGCGGATCAGAATGCTGAAATCCCCGTCTGCGCGCGGCCGAGGATCAGCGCGTGGATGTCGTGCGTGCCCTCGTAGGTGTTGACCGCCTCCAGGTTCATCACGTGGCGGATGACATGGAATTCGTCGGAGATGCCGTTGCCGCCGTGCATGTCGCGGGCGACGCGGGCGATGTCCAGCGCCTTGCCGCAGGAGTTGCGTTTAAGCAGCGAGATCATTTCCGGCGTGAAGCGGCCTTCGTCGATCAGCCGTCCCAGGCGCAGCACCGAGTGCAGGCCCAGCGTGATCTCGGTCTGCATGTTGACCAGTTTCAGCTGCACCAGCTGGTTGGCGGCGAGCGGGCGGCCGAACTGTTTGCGGTCGAGGGTGTAGCGGCGCGCGGCGTGCCAGCAGAATTCGGCCGCGCCGAGCGCGCCCCAGGAAATGCCGTATCGCGCCTTGTTCAGGCAGGAGAAGGGGCCCTTAAGGCCGCTGACGCCGGGCAGCATGTTTTCTTCGGGCACGAACACGTTGTCCATCACCACTTCACCGGTGATGGAGGCGCGCAGGCTGAACTTGCCCTCGATCTTGGGGGTGGACAGACCCTTCATGCCTTTTTCGAGCAGGAAGCCGCGAATTTTGTCATCGTCACTCTTCGCCCAAATCAGCAGCACATCGGCGACGGGCGCGTTGGTGATCCACATCTTGGCGCCGCTGACGAGGTAACCGCCGTCGGTTTTTTTCGCCCGTGTGGCCATGCCCGCGGGGTCGGAGCCGGCGTTGGGTTCGGTGAGGCCGAAGCAGCCGATGAATTCGCCGCTGGCGAGTTTGGGCAGGAACTTCTGCTTCTGCGCCTCGCTGCCGAAGGCGTCGATCGGGTACATCACCAGGCTCGACTGCACCGACATCGCGGAGCGGTAGCCGCTGTCGACGCGCTCGACCTCGCGCGCGATCAGGCCGTAGCAGACATGGTTGACGCCGGCGCAGCCGTAACCCTCGATGGTGGGTCCGAGCAGGCCTAGCTCGCCCATTTCATTCATGATCCCGCGGTCGAATTTTTCGTGGCGGTTGGCGGCAAGCACCCGCGGCAGCAGCTTTTCCTGGCAGTAGGCGCGTGCGGAATCGCGGACCATGCGTTCTTCATCGTTCAGCAGGTCGTCGAGCAGCAGCGGGTCATCCCACTGGTAGCTGGCCTTGGCGGCCGGTTTTGTCGCGGAATCGGGGGCGTTCATCGGGGGCTCCGGATACAATGCAAATACACGTGTTTTTCAGTGCTTTCGATTCTATGACATTTCGTCACGACTTTTTTCAAAGAACATCTTGGCAACCCCCGACCTTTCCCGATTGCGCATAGACCGCGATGCCGTGGCAGCCCGGCCGCGACGCCGTCCTGGCCGCTGGCTGCTGGCGGCGCTGGTGATACTGATCGTGGCGGGCGCCGCCTGGCATTTCAGCCGCGCGCAGCAGCTGGTCGAAACCGCGACCGTATCCCAGGCCTATCCCTCGCAGGCTTACACGTTGCTCAATGCCACCGGTTATGTGGTGGCGCAGCGCAAGGCGGCGGTGGCATCCAAAGCCACCGGGCGGCTGGAATGGCTGGGTGTGCGCGAGGGCAGCCAGGTCAGGGCGGGCGAGGTGCTCGCGCGGCTGGAGAGCAACGATGTCGCCGCGCAGATGCGTCAGGCTGAAGCCAATGTGCGGGTGACCCAGGCCAATCTCGAACAAGGCGAGGCCGAGTTGAGGGATGCAACCAGGGCGCTGGAACGCTCGCGCGATTTGCTTGCAAAAAACTTTGTGTCGCAGGCGGCGCATGACACGGTGATCTCCCGCCACGACAAGGCGAAGGCTGCGCTGGCTGGCTTCAAGGCGGCGATCGCGGTGGCGCAGGCCGGCCTGCGCAACACACAGGTCGCCGTCGAACAGACGATGATTCGCGCACCCTTTGATGGCGTGGTGCTGACCAAGAATGCCAACGTCGGTGATGTGATCACGCCTTTTTCCTCGGCGCTGGGTTCACAGGCTGCGGTGGTGACCATGGCCGACATGACCACGCTGGAAGTGGAGGCCGATGTTTCAGAGGCCAATCTGGCCAAGGTCAAGGTCGGCCAGCACTGCGAAATCCAGCTCGATGCGCTGCCCGGCCAGCGCTTCCGCGGCATGGTCCAGCGCATGGTGCCGACTGTGGACCGCGCCAAGGCGACGGTGATGGTCAAGGTGCGTTTTGTTGATGCCGATCCACGGGTGCTGCCGGAGATGAGCGCCAAGGTGGCATTCCTCGAGAAAGAGGTGCCAGAAGGTGAACGCAATTCACGCACCGTGGTGCAGCCCGCGGCGCTCTCCGAAGACGGCGCGCTGTATGTGCTGCGGGATGGCGTGGTGAAGCGTGTTTCCGTCAAGTCCGGTCTGAAGATCGGCGATCTCGTCGAAGTGAGCGGTGATATCAAGGCGGGTGACAAGGTGGTGCTGCGTCCCGGTACAGGCCTGCGCGACGGTGCGCGGGTGGCGGTGAAGGGCAAATAGCCGTGTCTGAAGAGCCGGCGGTGGCCATCCGCCGCCTGACAAAAGCCTATCGCCGCGGCGGCCAGGTGGTGCCGGTGCTGAACGACATCACCCTTGATATTCCGGCCGGTGATTATGTTGCGCTGATGGGCCCCTCGGGTTCGGGCAAAAGCACCCTGCTCAACCTGATCGCCGGGATTGATCGTGCCGATGGCGGCGAGTTGAGGGTCGCAGGAGCTGACATCAACATGCTGGATGAGGCGGAGCTTGCCGACTGGCGGGCGCGCAGCGTCGGTTTCATTTTCCAGTTCTACAACCTGATGCCGGTGCTGACCGCCTTCGAGAACGTCGAGCTGCCCCTGCTGCTGACGGGGCTGTCGCGGGGCGAGCGGCACAGTCGCGTCGAGGCCGCGCTGGAGATGGTCGGGCTTGCCGACCGGATGGAGCATTATCCTTCCGAGCTGTCGGGTGGCCAGCAGCAGCGGGTGGCGATCGCGCGCGCGATCATCACCGATCCGGTGATCCTTGTCGCTGACGAACCCACCGGTGATCTTGACCGTGCATCGGCTGATGACATTCTTGCGCTGATGGGCCGCCTCAACACCGAGCTCGGCAAGACCATCATCATGGTCACCCACGATCCCTATGCCGCGCAGCGTGCACGCTCGATCCGCCAGCTGGAGAAAGGCGAACTGCGGGGCACGCTCAAGGCCGCACCCGAAGGTAAATCATAAGTTATTGTTTTTGTTAATAAAATAAATTAACCGGTGCTTTTGATTCCGCTTTGGATCCCGTGTATTGGCTGAAACTCACCTTGCGCAACGCGCTGCGTCACAAGCTGCGCACGCTGCTGACGCTGCTTGGCCTGCTGGTGGCGATCCTGTCCTTCGGCCTGCTGCAGACGGTGGTGGATGCCTGGTACACCGGCGCCAACTCTGCGGCGCCGGACCGGCTGGTGACACGGAATGCGGTGTCGCTGGTGGTGCCGCTGCCGATTCATTACCGCGACAAGATCCGCGGACTCGATGGTGTGCGCTCGGTGGCGGCGGCGAACTGGTTCGCCGGTGTCTACCAGGAGCCGAAGAATTTTTTCCCGCAGTTCGCGATTGATGCCGCGCCGTACCTCGCGATGTATCCCGAATACCGCATTGACTCCGACCAATTGCGCGAATTCATGCGCGACCGCAAGGGTGTGGTGATCGGGCGCAAGCTGGCCGATACCTACGGCCTGAAGCTGGGTGACGTGTTGCCATTACGCGGCACCATCTTTGCAGGCAACTGGGAATTCGTGATCCGCGCCATCTACGAGGGGGCGACGCCGCGCACCGACACTTCGCAGATGTTCTTCCACTGGCAGTATCTTGACGAGACGTTGCGTGCCAAGGCGCCACAGCGCTCAAGCATGTCGGGGGTGTTCGTGGTGCAGGTGACCGACATTTCTCGCGCCGCTGAAATCAGCGCTGAAATCGACGCGATGTTCCGCAATTCTCCGGCGGAGACGCTGACCGAGACCGAGCAGGCCTTCCAGATCGGCTTCATCAAGCAGACCGAGGCCATTGTGATCGCCATCCGCATCGTTTCCTTTGTGGTGATTTTCATCATCCTCGCGGTGATGGCCAACACCATGGCGATGACCGCGCGGGAGCGCATCGCTGAATACGCGACGCTGAAGGCGCTGGGCTTCGGTCCGGTTTTCCTGGGCGGCTTGATCTACGGCGAATCGCTGGCCATTGCGCTCAGTGGCGCCGCGCTTGGCATCGCCTTTACCTTCCCGGTGGCGGGCTGGTTTGGCGCGAAAATGGGCACGCTGTTCCCGGTGTTCGAGGTCAGCAACGAGACGGTGTGGCTGCAACTCTCCTGCGCGGTGGTGGTCGGGATTACCGCAGCGCTGCTTCCGGCGCGGCGGGCAGCGAGGGTGCGCATTGTCGAGGGGCTGCGGGCCATCGGATGAGAGCGGTCCCATGAAGGCGGTTCCACTGTCGTATACGCTGCGCAACCTGTGGACGCGCAAGCTCACAACGCTGCTCACCGCGGGTGGCATGGCGCTGGTGGTGTTTGTCTTCGCCGCGGTGCAAATGCTCGACACGGGGTTGCGCCAGACCCTGGTCGCCACCGGCCAGCCCGACAACATCCATGTCACGCGGCGAGCCGCCGGTGCGGAGATTTCCAGTGTCATCGACCGCGTGCAGGCCTCGATAGTCGAGAGCCAGCCGGAAATCGCCCTGGGCGACGACGGACAGCGGTTGGTGTCAAAGGAGGCGGTGGTTCTGATCACCTTGCCCAAACGTGGTACCGGTTTCGCCACCAATGTCACCACCCGTGGTGTCGGTGCCGCAGCCTACGCGCTGCGACCGCAGCTGCGCATCATCGAAGGCCGCATGTTCCGGCAGGGGGTGTCGGAAGTGATCGTGGGTTCGAGCATCGCAGAGCGTTTCGAGGGCGCGGCCCCGGGTTCAATGCTGCGTTTTGGCGGCCGTGAATGGCTGGTGGTTGGTGTATTTGAGGCGAAAGGCTCTGCTTATGATTCGGAGGTGTGGGCCGATGCCGATCAGTTGCAGCGGGCATTCCGCCGCAACGCATGGTCAGTGGTGGTCGCGCGTATCACCGATCCGGCGGTGCTGCCGCAGCTCAAGGCGCGGCTGGAGGGCGATCCGCGGCTGACGCTGGACGTCAAGGCCGAGCGCGAATTTTTTGAGGACCAGTCGAAGGCACTGTCCAACTTCATCAGTTATCTCGGGCTGACGCTGTCGGTGATTTTTTCGGTGGGTGCGATGATCGGCGCGATGATCACCATGTACGCGACGGTGGCCAACCGCACCGGAGAAATCGGTACGCTGCGCGCGCTGGGTTTCCGCCGGCGCAGCATCCTGCTGACTTTCCTGGCGGAGTCGCTGATGCTTGGTGTGTTCGGCGGCATTGCCGGGTTGATGCTGGCCTCTCTCATGCAGTTCGTGCACATCTCGACGCTGAACTGGCAGTCATTCTCGGAGCTGGCCTTCACCTTCACGCTGACCCCGCGCATCATCATTATCTCGATGGCTTTTGCAGTCCTGATGGGGGTCGCTGGCGGTTTCCTGCCGGCGGTACGCGCCTCGCGTCTGAATATCGTCGATGCCCTGAGGGCGAACTGAAGGGGCGGATTGCTAACTGCGCGGTACCGCGCGTTCGATGGTGCCGAGGTGGAAACGGTATTCGCCGGACTGGCGGTCGGCATAGTAGTGGGTCAGTGTATTGCGCACGGTGGCGAAGGCGAGCTGTTCCCAGGGTACTTCCGCCTCGTCAAACAGCTGCACTTCCAGTGATTCAGTGCCTGGGCTGAAGTCGAGGTCGAGCAGCCGCGCGCGGAACAGGATGTAGACCTGGTTGATGTGCGGGATGTTGTACATCGCGTACAGCGGCCCGATCTCGACGCGTGCGTTGGCTTCCTCGAGTGTTTCGCGCGCCGCGCCCTGGGCGGTGGTTTCACCGTTTTCCATGAAACCCGCGGGTACTGTCCAGAGTCCGTGACGTGGTTCGATCGCGCGTTTGCAGAGCAGGATGCGGTCCTGCCATTCGGCGATGCAGCCGACGATCATTTTCGGATTCTGGTAATGGATGGTGTCGCAGGCCTCGCAGCAGTGCCGCGGCAGTGAATCGCCGGGCGGGATCTTGAGTGTGACGGCATGGCCGCAGTTGCTGCAGTATTTCATCGGATTTGTGTCGCTGTTTCTGGTGGCGTGGGACGTAACTATAAGGCAGGCACCGTGGATCGTGATCAGGGTTCGCGGAAGGGCGACCGTGCCGCAAGTTCGCGCGCATGATCTTCCATCATCGCCGTTTCGCGGTCGAGAAAACGGGATACCGCATCGGCGAATTCAGGCCGCGCCAGCCAGTGTGCCGACTGCGTGGTGACCGGCATCAGGCCGCGCGCCATCTTGTGTTCACCCTGCGCACCACCCTCGAATACCTTGAGACCGCGCGCGATCGCATATTCGATGCCCTGGTAGTAGCAGGCCTCGAAATGCAGCAGCGGATGGTGCTCGATGGCGCCCCAGTGGCGGCCGTAAAGGCGGTCCGCGCCGCGCACCAGCAATGAGGTGGCGACCGGACGTTGCCCGTGCATGGCGCGCACCAGCACCAGATTCTGCGGCATGGCCGCAGCGATGCCGCGGAAAAAATCGAGGTTAAGGTAGGGCGAGGAGTGATGTTCAAGGTAGGTCTGGCGATAGCAGCGGTTGAAGAACTGCCAGTCGGCATCGCTGATGGCTTCGCCCTCCAGCCGGTCGAAGGTAATGCCGGCTTCGCGCACCTTGCGCCGCTCCTGGCGGATTTTCTTGCGCTTGTCGTGGCTCAGTTCGGCGAGAAAGGCGTCGAAGTCGGCATAACCGGCATTTCGCCAGTGGAATTGCCGGCCCTGGCGCGTCATTAATCCGGCATTTTGCAGCTCGGTGAGTTCTTCGCTGCGCGGGTAGAGCACATGCAGCGAGGACAGTTTGTATTCGCGCGCCAGCTCCAGCGCACCGGCTGCGAGGATTGCGCGTTGCGCCGGTTCCGCGGCGAGCAGGCGCGCGCCGACCACAGGGGTGAAAGGCACCGCGCAGAGCAGCTTCGGGTAGTAGTCAAGGCCGTGGCGCTGGTAGGCATCGGCCCAGGCCCAGTCGAACACGTATTCGCCGTAGGAATGGCCCTTCAGGTACAGCGGCATCGCGCCGATGAGCCGGCCGGTGGCGTCATTCAGCAGCAGATACTGCGGTGCCCAGCCGGTGTCTGCGCAGGCGCTGCCCGATTCGTGCAGGCCGTGCAGGAAGGCGTGTTGCAGGAAAGGATCGTCCCCGGCAAGGCGGTTCCAGTCGCCGGGGTCTACTGCGGACAGCGTGTCGGTGACCCGCAGTTTCACCGCAGTTGCACACCCTCCGGGTGCTGGCCGGTTTCGCGCACCAGCTGGCGGGTCATTGCCGGATCAAAGCCAGAGACGTGGCGGATGATGCGCTGCACGTCGGCGATGTCGTTGAGTGCCATTTTTGCCATCGCCAGTTCGTAGAAGGCATGCGGGTTCATCGGCTGCAGTTCGCCGGCGACCTTGAAGGCGGCCGCTGCCTTTTCATTGTCGCCGCGGCGGCGGTGGATCAACCCCAGGCCGAACCATGCACGGTCAAGATTGCGGCGCAGGGCGACGGTTTTTTCGAAACAGCGGATGGCTTCGTCATCATGCTGCTGTTGCTGCTGCACAAAGCCGAGGTTGAACCAGTATTCTGCGTTCTCGGGTTCGATGGCCAGGGCTTTTTCAAACCATGGCACAGCCTGTGCCCAGTGTTCGCGCGAGGCTTCGAGAAAGCCTGCGGAAGCTGCGGCCAGTGCGTACTGCGGATTTGCTTCGAGTGAGCTGGTGTAGGCCGCGAGCGCATCTTCGGGGCGGCGCAGCGCCAGTTTCAGGCGGGCATTCTGGTAGTGAAGCCAGTGGAGCATGTTTTTTTGCTGTTTGTTGGGGTGAGGGGTGGGCGGGTTGTGTTGCGCCGGGGCCGGATCAATATTTTTGACCCGCAGTCCGGGAAGAGTGCAATCGTGCCGATGATATATTAGCGACATGAAAATTGCGATTGCACAACTCAATGTCACCGTCGGTGATCTCGACGGCAACGCCCGGAAAATCCTTGATGCCGCGGCTCGCGCGCGTGCCGCCGGAGCGAGCCTGTTGCTGACCACCGAGCTGGCGCTTTCCGGTTATCCGCCCGAGGACCTGCTGCTGCGTGACGATTTTTTCCGGGCCTGTGATGCCGTATTCCGGAAGCTGCTGGACGAGGTGAAGGGCATCACGCTGGTGCTCGGCCATCCGCACCAGACCGGTGGCCGGCGCTACAACGCAGCCTCGGTGTTGCGTGATGGCAAGGTGTTGGCGACCTATCTGAAACGCACGCTGCCCAACTACACGGTGTTCGACGAGAAGCGTTATTTCGACTCCGGCGACTCGCCATGCGTGTTCGAGCATGAGGGCCTTCGCTTGGGCATCAATATCTGCGAGGATGTTTGGGAGGAGCCGGCAGCTAGGGAGGCGCGTCAGGCCGGAGCGCAACTGCTGCTGGTGCTTAACGCTTCTCCTTACAACATCGACAAGCAGTTGACGCGTTACGAGGTGGTGCGCGAGCGCATCGGCAAGACCGGCATGGCTGTGGTGTACGCCAATCAGGTCGGCGGGCAGGATGAACTGGTGTTTGATGGCGCGTCTTTTGCGGTCGATGGCAACGGCGGGCTGACCCACCAGTTTCCGGCGTTCGAGGAGGTGCTCGGGCTGATCGAGATTGCCGGCGGCTCACCACTGAAGGGCGGGATCTCAACGCCGGAAAGTGTCGAGCAGGAGGTGTATCGCGCGTTGGTGCTGGGCGTGCGCGATTACCTCGGCAAAAACGGTTTTCCCGGTGCCTTGCTGGGTCTGTCCGGCGGCATTGACTCGGCGCTGACGCTGGCCGTGGCGGTGGATGCGCTGGGGCCGGACAAGGTGCATGCGGTGATGATGCCTTCGCAGTACACCGCGGGCATGAGCAGCGAGGATGCGCGTGAGCAGGCTGAAACGATGGGGGCGCGTTATTCCGAAATTGCGATCAAGCCGGTGTTTGATGCTTTCGGCGCGGCGCTGGCCGAACAGTTTCGCGGGCTGAAGGAGGATGTGACCGAAGAAAACCTTCAGGCGCGGATCCGCGGCACTTTGCTGATGGCGATGTCGAACAAGACCGGCGCCATCGTGCTCACCACCGGTAACAAGAGCGAGATGGGCACCGGGTATGCGACGCTTTACGGCGACATGGCCGGCGGTTTCGCTGTGCTCAAGGACATCAAGAAAACGCTGGTTTACCGGCTCTGTGAATACCGCAACACGATTTCAGCGGTTATCCCGCGGCGGGTGATCGAGCGTCCGCCTTCGGCGGAGCTGCGTCCCGACCAGAAGGACCAGGACAGCCTGCCGCCCTACGACGTGCTCGACGGCATCATGGAGGCCTATGTCGAGCGTTACCTGAGCCCGCGTGAAATCGTGGGCATGGGTTACGCGCAGGCGGATGTTGATCGCGTGGTGCGGCTGCTGCGGATCAGTGAATACAAGCGGCGCCAGGCGCCGGTGGGCATCCGCATCACCAACCGTGGTTTCGGCAAGGACTGGCGTTACCCGATCACCAACCGTTTCCGGCAGTAAGCGTTTTGGGGCGCGGTGGTCGGAGTGCTGTGATATGCTTTTTGCATCGTTTGTTATGTAGTCACCGGCACAGCCGACGGAGGAATCATGAAAAAAATCGAAGCCATCTTCAAGCCCTTCAAGCTCGACGAAGTGCGTGAGGCACTGTCCGAAATCGGTGTCAGTGGCCTGACGGTGACCGAGGTCAAGGGCTTTGGCCGGCAGAAGGGGCATACCGAGCTCTACCGCGGAGCAGAGTATGTCGTCGATTTCCTGCCGAAGGTGAAAGTCGAGGTGGTGGTCGCCGACAAGCTGCTTGATGCCGCGATCGACGCGATGGTCAAGGCCGCGCGCACCGGCAAGATCGGCGACGGCAAGATTTTTGTCAGCGATGTCGCGCAGGTGATCCGCATCCGCACCGGCGAGACCGGAGAAGCGGCGGTCTGAGCTTGCCGGTTCCCGTGCGGTCAGCGTTTTCCGCCGCCGCGCAATAACACCAGCACCGCTCCGCCACCACCCTCGCTGGCGGGTGCCTGGCAGTAGGCCAGCACTTCGTCCTTTTGCGCGAGCCAGGCCGCCACTTTCTTTTTCAATACCGGCTCACGATTGGGTGAGCTGAGTCCCTTGCCGTGGACGATGCGCACGCAGCGCAGGCCATTACGTATGGCTTCCGCAAGAAACGCGGCGGTCTGCACCCGGGCTTCATTTGAAATCAGACCGTGAAGGTCGAGCTGGGCCTGGATTTTCCAGTGGCCCCGGCGCAGTCTGCGCAGGTGCTGCAGCGACAGGCCGTCGCGCCTGAATACCAGCTCTTCACCGCTTTCCAGTCCCTGTTCCCAGGCGGGGGCGTCGCTGAGGGTGTCCTGCAGCACCTGGTGGTCATCACGCAGCCGCTGCGCTGCGATCGGCAGCGGGCGCGGCGGTTGCAGAACAACCTGATTACGCCTGGCCAGCGGCTTCACGCCGTCCAGCGCGGCGCGCAGGAGATCCGATTCGTCAGTCCTGGCAGGGGTTTTCTTGCCGCGCTGGCCGTTCACGGCGGATCTCCATTACATGCGGCGGCTCAGGCGTCTTTGGCTTCGAGATAACGCTGGGCGTCGAGTGCGGCCATACAGCCGGTGCCGGCGCTGGTGACGGCCTGGCGATAGATGTGGTCCTGCACGTCGCCGGCGGCAAACACGCCGGGGATGCTGGTGGCGGTGGCGTTGCCGTTCAGCCCGCTCCTGGTGACGATGTAGCCGTTTTTCATTTCGAGCTGGCCTTCGAAGATGTCGGTGTTCGGCTTGTGGCCGATGGCGATGAATACGCCCTGCAGCGCCTTGTCGGCGGTGGCGCCGGTTTTGGCGTGTTTGATGCGCATGCCGGTGACGCCGGTGTTGTCGCCCAGCACTTCGTCGAGCACGTGGTCCCACAGGATCGTCGCCTTGCCGGCGGCGACCTTTTCCTGGAGCTTGTCGATCAGGATTGCTTCAGCGCGGAACTTGTCACGGCGGTGTACCACGGTGACGTGCTTGGCGATGTTGGTCAGGTACAGCGCTTCCTCGACAGCAGTGTTGCCGCCGCCGATGACTGCGACATCCTGGTTCTTGTAGAAAAAGCCGTCGCAGGTGGCGCACCCGGAGACGCCGCGACCCATGAATTTTTCCTCTGAAGGGAGCCCCAGGTACATCGCCGAGGCGCCGGTGGCGATGATCAGGGCGTCGCAGGTGTACGTGCCCTGGTCGCCGATCAGCGTGATTGGGGTTTCCTTCAGCTTGACCGTATGGATGTGGTCGAAGATGAGTTCGGTGTTGAAGCGTTCGGCGTGTTTCTGGAAACGCGTCATCAGGTCAGGCCCCTGGACGCCATCGGGGTCGGCCGGCCAGTTGTCGACGTCGGTGGTGGTCATCAGCTGACCACCCTGGGCGAGGCCGGTGATCAGTACCGGCTTGAGGTTGGCGCGGGCGGCATAAACGGCGGCGCTGTAACCGGCGGGGCCGGAGCCGAGGATGAGGACTTTGCAATGTCGGGTCGGGGAGTTCATTTTCTGAAATCGTCTTGACTGATCGGTAATTGATTAAAAAGCCCAAAAAAACAGAGCCAGAATGTAACAGGTTGCATCTTTTGCCGCGATTTACATCCAATTTGTACTCTAAGTGGTTGCTATATAATCAAAAATCAAGTCGCAATGTCATTCGATTGACTATCCACCGGGCTTGTATGGACGGTCTTGCGTCCGTCTCAAAAAGGGGGGGAATGGATGTTGCGTGGCATCGGGGGCAGTCACAGGCTGAGTGTCAGGCTGAGTGTTTGTGTGATCGCGGGCATTGTGCTGTGCGCTGCGCTTGATGTCGTCGCCGGAACCGTGTTCCACCCTCTGCGGCTGGATCGCGAGCTTATATGGCCTGCACGATCCTCGTCTTCATTGCCCGTCTTGCTCGCACAGGCGGACCAGACGGTCAGTGACGTCGCGGAAATTGTGCCCGATGCGCTGCGGTTCGACGTTCGTGTCTACGTCATCGAAGGCAACACGCTGCTCAAGCCTGGGGAGATCCAGCGTGAGCTGCTTCCCTTCACAGGGCGGCAGCGTGATTTCGGCGATGTGCAGCGTGCCCTGGAGGTGTTGCAGGCGCTGTACCAGAAAAAAGGTTTTGGTGGCGTTCAGGTGACCCTGCCCGAGCAGGAACTGGACCGCGGCGAGGTGACGCTGAAGGTGACCGAGGTGCGCATTGCCCGTGTGCTGGTTGAGGGCAACGAGCATTTCGGCGCCGATTTGATCCGGCGCAGCGTGCCGTCCCTGCAGCCTGGCACCACGCCGATGACGCGCGATATTTCAGCAAGCGTCCGGGTTGCCAACGAGAACCCGGCGCGGCAGAGCGCCGTGCTGCTGCGTCCCGCGCAGCGCGAAAACGAGGTGGACGCGGTGATCCGCGTCGCAGACGTGCCGCCAATGCGCTTCAGCGTCAGTCTCGATAACACCGGCAACAAGGAAACCGGGTTTTACCGTTCCGGCTTTGCGTTCCAGCACTCCAACCTGTTCGGCTGGGATCATGTAATCACGGCGCAGTACATCACTTCGCCGCAGAACATGAATGATGTCGAGGTCTATGGTCTGGGTTATCGCGTGCCGCTCTATGCCCGCGGCGATTCGCTGGATTTCATCGCCGGCTATTCGACGGTGAATTCCGGCACCGTGCAGAACCTTTTCGACGTCTCGGGGCAGGGCGCGATCTATGCGGCCCGATACAACCACAATCTGGCGCGGCTGGGCGACATCGAGCAGCGTCTTGTTTACGGGCTGGATTATCGTGCCTACCAGAACCTGGTGACGCCGATTGGTGGCGGGTTCAACTTCGTACCCGACATCACCGTGCATCCGGCCACTGTGACCTATAGTGCGCAACTGCGCCGAGAGCAGCGCGAAATCAGCGCCTATTTGAGCTACATGCAGAATCTTCCTGGCGGAAACGACGGCAAGGATGTCAATTTTGAAGCTGCGCGCCGCGGCGCCCGGGCAGCCTATCGTCTCTGGCGCGCCGGTACGACTTTCAGCGGGCTTTTTGCCAAGGAATGGCAATACCGCCTGAAAATTGATGCGCAATATTCGGATGATGCATTGATCTCGGCGGAGCAATTCGGCATGGGCGGCGCAGACAGTGTTCGCGGCTTTGGTGAGCGCTATGTGTCCAGTGACAAGGGTATTCGCTCCAACTGGGAAATTTACACGCCTGAGATGGGTTCCATTCTCGGTTTTGACAAGGCGAAGCTCCGCCTTCTTACTTTTTACGACACCGGTTTTGTTGTCCGCAATTTCACTTTACCGGGTGAACTTGAGCGGATCAGCATCGACAGCGCTGGTTTTGGCATGCGCATGAGTTATGGCAACAACCTCACCATCAAGGCTGATTTCGCGCAGGTTCTTCATGACGGTTCGCAGTTTGGCACCCCGGCAGGCCGTACCTATGGCAATCGCTGGCATATTTCGGTGGGTTATGTTTTTTAATTTCTTTTAAAAACAATGGGTTATAATTTTCAGGTGTTTGTGGTGCGCGTGAACCGCTTCACATTCGTTGGGGACGAGGGGCAGTAAACTGCTGTATTGGCGCATGCCGGACAGTCCGGGTGCGCGGCATGGTCCGAGCGGAGTGGCATGCAGCGACACAAGGGAATCGCGAAAGGCTTCCTGTTGCGTCTCACGGCGTCGGCCGTGGCGACGGCTGCCTGCTTTGGCAGTGGTGCTGCGTTGGCCAATCCGACAGGCCCGACCGTTACTCATGGCCAGGCCGGCTTTTCCACCCAGGGCAATACGCTGACGGTCACCAACAGCCCGGGTACGGTGATCAACTGGCAGGGTTTCTCGATCGCCGGCAACGAAATCACCCGCTTCATCCAGCAATCGCAGTCCAGCAGCGTGCTCAACCGCGTCGTCGGCATGAGTCCGTCGGCAATCCTCGGCGCGCTGCAGTCCAACGGCCGGGTGTTCCTGATCAATCCCAACGGCATCACCATCGGTGCCGGTGCGAGCATCGACGTCGCAGGTTTCGTTGCTTCCACGCTGAATCTTTCCGACGGTGACTTTCTTGCCGGGCGGATGCGTTTCACCCAGGGCCCTGCGGCGCCCGGCGCGGTGGTCAATCACGGCAGCATCAACACCGCCAGTGGCGGCATGGTTTATCTGGTGGGCAGCGATGTGCACAACAGCGGCATTATTCGCAGCCCGGGCGGCGAAATCATGCTGGCGGCCGGCAAGACGGTTGAACTCGTCGATGCGCGTACCCCTGAAATCAGGGTGCAACTCACGGCACCAGACAACCAGGCGGTCAATGTCGGCCAGCTGATTGCAGCGGGCGGCCGCATCGGCATGTATGGAACTCTGGTTCGCCACGCAGGCACGGCCAGCGCGAATACGGCGGTCATGGGCGAAAACGGCAAAATTGTTTTCAGGGCCGTCAAGGAAACGGTGCTGGATCCGGGCAGCTTGACCACCGCAAGCGGGCCGCAGGGCGGCGCCGTGACCGTGCAGGCCGATGCCGGAAAAACACTGATTCATGGCATCGTGCAAGCCCGGGGTGAGTCCGGCAAGGGCGGTGAAGTGCGGATACTCGGCGAGCGTGTCGGCCTGATGGATGGCGCCTCGCTCGATGTTTCCGGTGCCCTGGGTGGCGGTCTTGCCCTGGTTGGCGGCAATTACCAGGGGCAGGGGCCCGAGCAGAATGCCCTGGTTACCTATGTGGCGCCGACGGCATCGATCAAGGCCGATGCACTGCAAAGCGGTGATGGCGGCCGGGTCATCGTCTGGGCGGATGGCACAACGCGATACTTTGGTTCTATCAGTGCCAGAGGCGGACTGGAATCCGGCAACGGCGGATTCGCCGAAGTATCCGGCAAAGGGGTTCTTGTCTTTGACGGCACCGCCGACCTGCGCGCCCCCCAGGGCAGGCGAGGCCAGTTGCTGCTGGATCCCACCAACATCGAAATTGCGGCTGCGAGCGAAGCCGGTGTTGCTCTCGCCAATGTTGATCAGTTCGCTGATGCGAACATGGACAATGGCGGCGGCGGAGCCGATGCCACGACAAACACGATCGCCGCCTCGGTGATTGTCACCGCGCTTGATGCTGCGGATGTGACCCTGCAGGCCACCAACAACATCACGGTGTCTTCGGCGCTGGATGCCAGCGCCAACACCGGCAATTTCGGCCTGACCCTGCAGGCGGGCAATGACATCGCCATCAATGCGCCGGTCACCACAAAAAATGGCCTGGTGCTCAGCGCCAATGACCCGGGCGGTACGCAGTCAGGCACCGGAAAAGTCACCGTCAATTCAGCAATCAGCACAGGAACGGGCCAGCTCACTCTGAACAACAACGGCGGCACCGGTGTGCACGTGATCGGCGCCAATCTCACGGGCACCGGGATTACGGTGACCGGCGGCGTTGCTTTGACCGGAGCTGTCGTGGCGGATGCCGGAACGGGTAACGCGAACTTCACCGGCACGATCAATGGCGCGCAGTCATTGACCGTGAACAGCAGCGGCACCACCACCTTTGGCGGTGCTGTTGGCGGCGTCAATGCACTCACCAGCCTCACCACCAACGCCGGGGGCGCCACGGTGATCAACGGCGGCACGATCACCACCACCGGCAACCAGACCTACAACGACGCGGTGACGCTCGGCGCGAATGCCATACTCGATGCCGGGGTGGGCGACATCAACCTTGTGTCCACTGTCAACGGGCTCTTCAGTCTTACGGCCAACAGCAGCGGCACCACCACCTTCGGTGGCGCGTTGGGCGGCACCAATGCGCTCACCAGCCTCACCACCAATGCGGGCGGTACGACGGCGATCAACGGCGGGGCGATCACCACCAGCGGCAACCAGACCTTCAACGATGCTGTGACGCTGGGTAGCGACACGCTCTTGACGATCACCAGTGCCGGCGGAATCAGCTTTGCTGGCACGGTCAACGGCGCATATTCGCTTACAGCCAATACCTTCATTGGCTTCAATAATGTTGTGGGTGGCGTTACTCCGCTGACTGCACTCACCACCAACGGGGGTACTACATCCATCAGCGGCGGGGCGATCACTACCACCGGCAATCAGACTTACAACAACCCGGTCAATGTGAATGCCAATACTGTGCTCAATGCCGGATCCGGTGACATCAACTTCGCTGGCAGCTTAAATGGCGGTTTCAGCCTCACCGCGAACAGCACCGGCACCACCACCTTTGGTGGTGCGGTGGGCGGAGGCGTCGCGCTGACCAGTCTCACCACCAACGCGGGCGGCACCACGGCGATCAACGGCGGGGCGATCACCACCACCGGCAACCAGACCTACAACGACGCGGTGACGCTGGGCGCTAATGCGACGCTCAGTGCCGGAGCGGGCGGCATCAATTTCGTCTCCAGCGTTGACGGCGGCTTTGGTCTTACGATCTCCGGCACCGTCGGCAACACCACTTTTGGCGGCGCTGTTGGCGCCACCACCGCGCTTGCCGCGCTTACCACCAGCAATATCGGTTGGACGTTGTTGAACGGTGGTGTGATTACCACAACCGGCAATCAAAACTACAATGAATTGGTTTTGCTCGGCGCCAACACAACACTCAATTCCGGCGCGGGCAATATCCAGTTCGTATCAACGGTGAACGGCGGCTTCAGCCTCAGCGCAAACAGCACCGGCACCACCACCTTCGGTGGCGCGGTGGGCGGCGACACCGCGCTGACCACACTCACCACCGACGCCCCCGGGACCATTGCCCTGAACGGAGTTACAACCACCGGGCAGCAGACCTATGGGGAAACCACCTCGGCCAGCCTGTCTGGCACGTTCAATACTAATAACACCTCATTCACGATCAATGCACCATTGACCTTGATCGGGACAACCACAATCAACGCTGGCACGGGCAATATCAACCTCGCCAATACCGTCAACGGTGGCTTCAGCCTCACCGCGAACAGCACCGGCACCACCACCTTTGGTGCCGCGGTGGGTGGTGGCACCGCGCTGACCAGCCTCACCACCAACGCGGGCGGCACGGTGAACCTGCAATCGGTGACCACCAGCGGCGCGCAGTCCTATGGTG
>LNFM01001209.1_pt1 | contig 82998 bp, 81 predicted proteins | sample 596031 | NCBI WGS metagenome assembly LNFM01 (sample SAMN04254537, study PRJNA301005) | activated carbon metagenome | isolation source: dual media filters at the Ann Arbor, Michigan drinking water treatment plant | place: USA: Ann Arbor | reverse complement strand
TGGGCCCGAAAACCTTCGGACCCAGCCTATTTTACGTGGTCAGATGCGCGGCGCGCATCGTTCCGATTACTTCAGTTCGACCTTGGCGCCAGCTTCTTCAAGCTTCTTCTTCAGGGTCTCGGCATCCGCTTTCGTGGCGCCTTCTTTGACTTTGCCGCCGGCCTCGACCAGGTCCTTGGCTTCTTTCAGGCCCAGACCGGTGATGGTGCGGACTTCCTTGATGACGTTGATCTTGTTCGGACCAGCGTCGGTCAGGACAACATCAAATTCAGTCTGCTCTTCTGCCGGAGCAGCAGCAGCACCAGCCGCAGGACCTGCCATCATCACAGCGCCGCCAGCAGCGGGCTCGATGCCGTACTTGTCCTTGAGGATGGTTTTCAGTTCTTGTGCCTGAAGAAGGGTCAGACCCACGATTTCTTCGGCCAGTTTGTTCAGATCAGCCATTTTTCATATCCGTTCAGTTAAGATGGGTTCCAACGCGATAGGGACAACCCCTACGCCGGGATTACTCGAAGGGTCAGGCGGCTGCCTTTTCCTCGATGGTTGACAGGATGCTTGCGATGTTAGCTCCAGGCGCGCCAATGGCCCCGGCAAGGTTTGCAGCAGGCGACCCGATGCAAGCCACGATCTGAGCAATCAGCTCTTCACGCGACGGCAGCGAGGCGACGGCCTTCACACCAGCCTGGTCCAGAACCGTGTCGCCCATTGCCCCACCAAGGATCACGAACTTGTCGTTCACCTTGGCATAGGCATCCGCCACCTTCGCCGCAGCGACAGGATCTTCGGAGTAGGCCATCACGGTCATGCCCGTCAGCAGGTCACCCATCTTTGCAGCGGGCTTCCCTTCGAGGGCGATCTTGGCGAGCTTGTTCTTGGCAACGCGTACGGACCCACCGATTGCGCGCATCTTGGCGCGCAGGTCCTGCATCTCGGCAACCGTGATCCCCGCGTAGTGGGCAACCACTACAACGCCAGAGCTTGCGAAGATCTGGCCGAGTTCATCGACCACTTTCTCTTTCTGGGCTCTATCCACAGTTTCACTCCAAGGTTGGGGGTTTCCCCCCGGCTCATGTTTGCCCCTTTCGGGGCGTTCGGGTCCGTAAACAGGTTCCCGAAACCAAGATCACCGCGAGGGGTGGCCCAAATCTCGTTCCCCATCTCGGGCAGGATTTATGGCGTTTGCGCGCCACCCACCGTCTCGGACAGAACCGGGCCTGAAAGGCTTGCCTTGCGGCCCGGGTAGTCCCCGTCCCTTGCGGGCCGGGATCGTAGGGTGGGCAATACTGCCCACCTTACCAATAGGTTAAGCCTGGGTCGCCGACGAGATGTCGACCGACACGCCCGGGCCCATGGTCGACGACAGCGACACCTTCTTGACGTAGGTGCCCTTGGCGCCCGTCGGGCGGGCCTTGGCAACCGCGTCGACGAAGGCGCGGATGTTCTGGGCCAGCTTGGCGTCGTCGAACGAAACCTTGCCGACGCCTGCGTGGATCACGCCGGCCTTTTCGACCTTGAACTGCACTTCCCCGCCCTTGGCACCTTCGACGGCCGTTTTCACGTCCATCGTCACGGTGCCGACCTTCGGGTTCGGCATCAGGTTGCGCGGCCCGAGGATCTTGCCCAGACGGCCGACCAGCGGCATCAGGTCCGGGGTGGCGATGCAGCGATCAAAGTCGATCTTGCCGCCCTGGATCGCTTCCATCAGGTCTTCCGCACCGACGATGTCCGCGCCAGCAGCCTTGGCTTCGTCAGCCTTGGCGCCACGGGCGAAGACGGCGACGCGGACGGTCTTGCCCGTGCCGTTCGGCAGCGCCACGACGCCGCGGACCATCTGGTCGGCGTGACGCGGGTCGACGCCGAGGTTCATCGCGATTTCAACCGTCTCGTCGAACTTGGCCGAAGCCGCGCCCTTGATCAGTTTCACCGCATCTTCAACGGTGATGTTCGCCTTGCCAGCGAAGGCTTCGTTCGCCTTGGCGACGCGTTTTGCAACTTTTGCCATGGTGATCAGCCCTTCACTTCGATGCCGCAGGACCGTGCCGACCCGAGGATGATCTGCATCGCAGCTTCCACCGAGTTTGCGTTCAGGTCCTTCATCTTCGTCTCGGCGATCTTCCGGAGCTGGGCTGCGGTGATCGAACCGGCGACTTCCCGGCCCGGCTTCATCGAGCCCTTGGCGCGCGACCGCTTGCCAACCGCCGGAAGGCCAGCCGCCTGCTTGATCAGGAACGAGGCCGGAGCCGTCTTCAGCTCGAGGCTGAACGACTTGTCCTGGTAGTAGGTGATGATCACGGGCGTGGGCGTGCCCGGCGGGATGTCGGCGGTCTTCGCGTTGAATTCCTTCACGAAGGCCATGATGTTCAAGCCGCGCTGACCCAGAGCCGGACCGACCGGCGGGGACGGGTTGGCTTGACCCGCTTTCACTTGCAGCTTGAGGCTGCCGATAATCTTCTTGGCCATCTGGCCTCTCCTTTGTCACTGCACCCGCCCGGAATTGGGTTGGTGCGGTTTAGTGGTCCGGTCCGTCACCCCGAAGGGCGCTCGCCTCCCACGCGTTCCTCAGTTCCCTTTCGAGACCTGAGTGAATTCCAGTTCCACGGGCGTCGCCCGACCGAAGATCGACACGGTGACCTTCAAGCGGCTATGCGCCTCGTCCACATCCTCGACCATGCCCGAGAAGCCCTCGAACGGGCCGTCGGTGACCTGTACCGTCTCGCCGATGTCGAAGCGGATCAGGTTGCGCGGGGCTTCCAGACCTTCCTCGACGCGGTTCAGGATCGCGTTCACTTCCGCGTCCCGCATCGGCATCGGCTTGCCTTGCGGGCCAAGGAAGCCGGTGACGCGGTTGATCGACGAGATCAGGTGGTAGCCGCGGTTCGACATTTCCATATGGACCAGCACATAGCCCGGCATGAAACGGCGTTCCGAGGTGACCTTCTTGCCGCGCCGGACCTCGATGACCTCTTCGGTCGGGACCAGCACTTCGTCGATCTCTTCTTCCAGCCCCGCATCGGCGACGGCGGTCTTGATCTGCTCGGCCACCTTCTTCTCGAAATTCGAGAGAACGCTTACCGAATACCAGCGCTTCGCCATAATGCCTGCTTCCTTGCTGCCCAGGCCATTCGGCCTCGTCTTCGTCTTCGCCCGGAACAAAAAACAGCGCGCACCCCGAATCGATGCGCGCCGGTGTCCCTTTGGTTGGCGCGGGGTCTACCCCCTGCCCGCCGTCAATTCAAGAGGGAATGCCGGACCCGGTCCGAAATCAGGCGCCGATGATGTAGGTCAGGCCGGTGCGGATCAACAGGTCCACCAGGCTGAAGAACGTCGCCGCCAGCGCCGACAGCAGGAACACCATCAGCGTGGTGAGCAGGACCTCGCGCCGCGTGGGCCAGACAACCTTGGCAACTTCGGCGCGGACCTGCTGGAGGAACTGAAGGGGGTTCGTGGTGGACATGGGGATTCCGGCAATGGGTTCGCAGCGGGAGATACGGCTTTGCCGGAGGGAATTCAAGCGCAAGGCGCGCGAATGGCACAAAGCCCGCGCAAGCACGTGGCTGAAGGGCAGTCGAAAGGCATGCAGGTGGCGCTACGAAAGCAGCTTGCAATGACGATGCGCACCAGAACGCGAAACTGCCCCTGCCCCACCAGAACGGCGGCGCAGGGGCGAACTGGTTACTTCAAACGGGTGACAACGCCCTCGGCAAACGAGTCGACCAGGCGGGTGTAGGCCTCGGCCGTATCGGTGGACAGGACGACGGTCATGCCTTCGGGCACGATGACCTTGGCGTTTTCCAGCGAGACCGCCAGTTCGTAGCCGTCGGCATTCGAATTGTCGGTCTCGTCCTTGATCGTCACCTGACCGACCAGCACAGCATCGCCGAGGTTCAGCTCGCGCTGCAGGGCATTCGCAAGTTCGACCTCGCGGATGTCCACGACGATTTGCGCACCGTCGATCTTGTCGACCGTGTCGTCATCACCATCATCCGTTTTCACGTCTTCCGGCACCAGACGGTCAACCAGCCGCGCGGCCAGAGCGTTTTCCAGGTCGGTTTCCAGGTTCGCCCAGTAGGTGGCGGCGTCATCATTCTGCACGGCGCTCAGGTCAACCTGCACGTCGATCTTCGCCACCTTGTCCACGCCGGCAAAGGCTGGGATCGACAGAAGCGAGACAAGGGCACAGGTGGCCGCGCCGGTGGCGAGGCTGTGGGATTTGAACATGATCTACTCCATGAGTTTGCAAGCGTGTTGCTGAATATGGAACGCACAAGTCAGGGAACCGGTTCCCGAAGGCCCAAGGGACGCGTCAGATCACTGTCAGGGAAGGATGGTGACATGGCAGGGGCAGCAGGGCCTGAACCCGCAACCTACGGTTTTGAGACCGTCGCCGAATGAATCCGTTGCTTGAACGCTGGCCTTGACCCCCGACGCCTGCGAAAGTCCGCAAACCGACAGGGGCACTAGGATCTGGATCAGCTCTTGACCGAACCGGCCGTCATGCCCGCCAGGAAATAGCGCTGTGCAATCAGATACAGGATCAGCAAGGGCAGCGAGCCGAGGACGCTCATCGCCATCATCTGGTTCCATTCAAAGGCATGCTGGCCCATCAGCATCTCGATCCCGATGGGAACGGTCCGCATCTCCATCGACTTGGTCAGCGTCAATGCGAACAGGAACTCGTTCCAGCACAGAAGGAAGGTGTAGACCGACGTCGCCACGATCCCCGGCACCGACAGGGGCACGATCACCCGCCAGAGCGCCGTCCAGCTGGACCCGCCATCGATCTGCACCGCCTCGTCCAGCTCGCGCGGGAGGGTGTTGAGATAGCCGGTCATCAAGAGGATCGCATAGGGCAGGGTAAAGACCATGTAGGTCAGGATCAGCGCGAAATAGGTGTTGAAGATGCCGAAGGCGACCACCATCCCGAAATAGGGGATTAGCAGGGTGATGGGCGGCACGGTCTGGGTCGAAATGATGAAGACGTTCAGCGTGTTCTTGAAGCGGAACTGGAACCGGCTGAAGGCATAGGCTGTGATCACCGCGATCAGCACGGTCAGCAGGGTGACCGCCCCTGCCACCAGATAGCTGTTGAAGAAGAACCGCAGCTTCTCGGGATCGGCAAAGATTGCGGTGTAGGCTTCCAGCGTGAAGACCTCGGGCAACAGCCGGGGCGGCAGGGCGAAGATCTCGGAGTTGCTTTTGAACGAGGTGAACAGCATCCAGACGATCGGAAACGTCGCGAAGACCAGCCCGACCGCCAGCCCAAGCGATAGGAGAACCAAAGGCATCGCCGAATTGCCGAAGGACCGCCGCGCCATCGACTACCTCGCCTTCTGGTGACGGATGTAGAAATAGGTCGCACTCATCGACACCATCAGGATGAAGATGGCGCTGGCCGAGGCGAGGGAGAATTCGTACTTCGCGAAGGCAAGCTTGTAGGTGTAGGTGCTGAGAACCTCGGTCGCATAGATCGGCCCGCCGCCCGTGGTCATCCAGACCAGCGGGAAGACCTGCATCGTCCAGATGAAATCCAGAAGGGCGATGCTGATCATGATCGGCACCAGTTGCGGGATGGTGACGAACCAGAACTTCTGCAACGCGGTGGCGCCGTCGATCTCTGCCGCCTCGTAAAGCTCTTTCGGGATGCCCTGCAGACCGGCCAGAAGGCTGACCATGTACAACGGATAGCCCGCCCAGATATTGGCAAAGGTTAGGGCATGAAGCGCGGTGCTGGTCGATGAAAACCACTCGACCTTGTAATCGATGATGCTCAGCGCCATCAGGATGCCGTTGACCACCCCGTTCGGGTCCAGGATCAGCCGCCAGATGATCGCGATGATGACGGCGGTGAAAAGCCAGGGCAGGATGAACAAGACCCGCAGGACGGCCCGGAGGATCGGGTTGATCCGGTCGGAATTGAGCATGAGCGCAAAGGCCAGCCCGATTGCCAGATGAAAGACCACGCTCATCACGGTGAAATACAGCGTCTGCGCTGTCGCCTGCCAGAACACCGGGTCGCTGAAGATCGTGGCGTAGTTGGAGAACCAGACGAATTCGGTGTCCTTCCGGGTCACTGCCCCGTCGAACAGTGAATAGCGCAGGACGTTGACCATCGGCACAAGCATGAGAATGGCGAACAGCGCCGCTGCAGGCGCCACGTACAGATAGGGCACCAGAACCCGGCGGGTGTTGTAGGACAGAAGGCCGCCCTTGCGGACCCTGGCCCGCCGCGCCTGCGCGACATCAATCATTCTGCCTGAACCTCCGGCCCGGCCCCTGACGGAAAGGCCAGCGCGGCTGTAACCGCCGCGCTGGCCGACGTCACTGTGGCATCACTTGGCGAATTTCGCCATCCAGGCCGTCTGCGCCGCCGCTGCCGCCTCGGCCGTGGTCTGCTGGCCGTCGAACACTTTCTGCAACTCGACGTTCAGGTCGCGCATCAGGTCTTCGGCGACCGGAAGGCCGACGAATTCGTTGGCCAGCTTGCCGGTCTGGAAGATCGCGAAGGCATCCAGGAACAGCGGGTCGGACTTCGAGAAATCCGGCTTCGCGTTCACGTTGCCCGGGAAGGCGTTGGCGATCGACACGAGCTTGCCATTGACTTCGGGGCTCATCAGGTAGGCGACCAGCTTGAACGCCTCTTCCTTGTTCTCGGACCCTTCGCTGACGCCGATGCCCCAGGACGCATAGGGCAGCCCGCGCTTGCCGGTGAACCCGTCTTCGGCCGGCAGCGCCGAGATGCCGACGTTCAGGTTCGGGTTGCGTTCGCGGATCAGGTTCACCCAGGCCAGCGAGCCGACCATCATCCCGACGCGGCCGTTCACGAATTCCTCGACCTTGTCCTGTTCCTTCTTGGCAAAGGTGCCGGGCGAGATGACACCCGCGTCCTGCAGCGACTTGATGTAGTCCAGCGTGCCCACGACCATGGGATTGGTCAGGTCGGGCTGACCATCCTTCATCATCGACCCGCCCGAGGCCCAGACCCAGGACATCACGTCGTTCTGGATGCCGCTTGGGCTTTGCGACGACAGGGGCAGCACCCAGCCATACTGGTTGGCATCGGCGTTGGTCATCTTCTTCGCGGCGTCCATGAACTCGGTCCGCGTCGAGGGCATGGCCTCGACTCCGGCGGCCTTGGCGAGGTCAAGGTTCACGAAGACCGGATAGACAAAGGACGCCAGCGGGAACATCACGCTTTTGCCGTCGGCCTTGACGATGTCGGCCACCTGGGCCGGGTCAAAGGCGGCGGCTTCCATCAGGGGCCCCATATCGGCGATCGCGCTCTGCTTGGCCAGGTCGTTCACCCAGGCGCCGTCCAGTCCCACCACATCGCTCAGCGTCCCCGAGGCAGCGCCGACCACGATCTGGTCGCGTGTTGCAGAATAGGGGCCTGACACCAGGACGACCTTGATGTCGGGGTTGGCGGCCTCGAACTCGTCCATGATGCCGCGCAGCGAATTGGCGGGCATTTCCGGTTCCCACCACTGAATGAATTCGATGGTCGTCTCGGCCATCGCGCCAGACGCGCAGAGCGCCAAGGCAGCCACCGCCGTCGTCAATTTCGCGTAGGATTTCTTGATGTTCATTCTTTCCTCCTCCTGATTGATCTGACGTTCTCTTGATCCTCCCGAAGATCAGATCGAAAGTAGGTTCCCTTTCAGATAGACCTGTCAACGACCATGTGGACTTACGATTATTTTGGGCTTGGATTGAAGACCGCCGTCGATCAAGCATAAGATATAGATACATAATATTCTATATTCTGGTTTCACCCTGCACGAAGTCGACAGCAATTGACCCGAAGGTGTCCCGTTCTTTCGCAAGCATTCGAAAGCCATGCGGTCCGACAGGGAATCGGCCGATTTCAAAGTCTCGCCTGTGCGGGATTTCGGGTTGTTTTCTGATCCTTCAGCCGCTCGGAACCAGGCAGGGTCCGGGCGTCTGGCTGGGCGGAAAACGGCGTCAGATCGCCAGGTGCGACTGCAGGTCGAAGAAGTGCAACTTCGCCGCATCAAGCGCCATGTCGATTGTCTGACCGGGCCTGATCGACGAATTCGGGTCGAACCTGGCGACCGCATTCGCCGCCCCGGTCAGGTCCTGCACTGCATCCGGATCGCCTGAGTCTATGCGGATGGCGTCGATCTCAAGGTGCACGATCTGCTCGGATCCAAGTTCCTCGATCGATCGCACCTGGGCGGGAATGGTCGCGAGCCTGGACCCGGATTCAAGCGTGCTGTCGTAAAGATCCTCGGGCCGGATGCCGAAGATGACCTTCTTGCCGTTCTGGGTCCGTAAGGACGGGCGACGCTCGAAGACGCTGGCCGGAACCGGGACCGAGAACCCCGGCGTGACGATCCTGTCGTCTTGCAACAGACCTTCGAACATGTTCATCGACGGCGAGCCGATGAACCCGGCAACGAAGGCGTTGACCGGATGGCTGTACAGGTTCTTCGGGGTATCCACCTGCTGCAGAATGCCGCCCTTCAGAACCGCCACCCGGTCGCCCATCGTCATCGCCTCGACCTGGTCATGGGTGACGTAGATCGTGGTGACGCCAAGCTGGCGCTGCAGGGAGACGATCTCGGCGCGCATCTGGACGCGGAGCTTGGCATCCAGATTCGACAACGGTTCGTCCATCAGGAAGGCCGCAGGTTCGCGGACCATCGCCCGCCCCATCGCAACACGCTGCCTCTGGCCGCCGGAAAGGGCCGCGGGCTTGCTGTCCAGAAGCGCATCAAGCTGCAGCGTCCTGGCGATTTCCTGCACTTTCTTCGCCCGCTCGGCCTTGCCTTTGCCGGCAAGACGCATCGAAAAGGCGATGTTGTCGAACACGGTCATATGCGGGTAAAGCGCGTAGTTCTGGAACACCATCGCGATGTCGCGGTCTCTCGGAGCCAGATCCTCGACGTTTTCGCCGCCGATCCTGAGCGTGCCGCTGCTGATCTTTTCCAGCCCGGCGATCATGCGCAGCACGGTGGATTTGCCGCAGCCGGACGGCCCGACGAGGATCAGGAATTCTCCATGCTTGACGGTCAGGCTAAGGTCCTTGACCGCGAAATAGCTGGTTCCGAAGGTCTTGCAGATACCGTCCAGCACAACTTCAGCCATGATGCCGCTCCAAGTCCGAATTCGACACTGTCCCGGCCAACGGTTCTGGCGCAGCACCTGATGCCATCAGCGCAAGACAGGCGTCATGACCGGGCAAGGCTGCCCTCCCGCCGCGGCCCGTCACCGAAAGCGCCGCTGCTGCTGCCGCGTATGTGGCGGCCGCAAGCGGGGACTTCGCTTCGGCCAGCCCCAACGCATAGGCACCGTGAAAACAGTCCCCCGCGCCCGTCGTATCGACAGCCACCACGGGATGGGCCGGGACATGCCAAAGCGCGCTGTCGCCGCGTTGCCGGATGTAGGCCCCCCGCGCGCCATCGGTCAGCACCACCGCCTCGCGGTCGTCGGACCAGAGGTCGCGAAGAATGTCCGCGGGCGCATCGCGGCCGGTCGCACTTTGCCCGAAGGCCATCGGCAGGACCAGGTGATTGCAGGCCGCCATCAGCGCATCCGTGGCCGCTCCGACCGTCCATTCGATATCGGCGACCACGGCCAGTCCAAGCTGACGCGCCCGCAGAACGACCGGGACCACGCAGGTGGCGTAGCTGTCGACCAAAAGCACCCCCGCCTTTGCCAGAACGGCATCGGAAAGGGCTGCGTCGGTGCCATGCGGGACGCCGTCATCAAAGGCGATGAACCTTTCGCCGTCCGGGGTGACGATGATGGTGGATTGCACGGCCCTCGCATCAACCCGGCGCGGAGCATCGTTAATGGCGACACCGTTAAGCGCCAGTTGTTCGCCACTTGGGTCGGCGGCGGGATCTAGGCTCAGCCAGCCGATGAACCCGGCGTTCCCACCCAGCCTTGCGGCTGCAACAAGAGCAGTGCCGACATTGCCGCCGTAGTCGGTGACCGTGTTGGTTACCCTGCCCTTCCCGTCGCCGAACCCGCGGTCGACGTACAGGATCCGGTCGACCGAAAGCGCGCCGAACCCAAGGATCTGGCGGCCCCGGCCCATCGGTCAGGCGCCAGCGGCGGCGAGCGCGTCCTTCGGTGCCATGCCGCCGTGGATCACCAGACGGAACGCCTTGGCGGCCTTGGTCGTGTCACCGTGACCCCAGAGGTTCCGCCCCACAACGGCGCCCACTGCCCCGGCCCGCAACGCATCGGCGGTCTGGGTCAGCGCGCCAAGCAGCGTGTCGGTCTTCGGCCCGCCAGCGATGACCACCGGGACCGGGCAGGTGGCGATCGTTTCCTTGAACGACTCGAAGTCGCCGGTATAGCCCACCTTGATCACATCGACCCCGGTTTCGAAGCCGATCCGAACTGCGTAGGCAATCTCGTCCGGGGTGAAGACGATCTTGCCGCCATCGCTGAAGTCGCGCGGGTAGATATGGGCCACCACCGGCATTTCGTAGCGGGTGGCCAGATTGACGGTATCCGTCAGCCAGCGGATGTATTCGCCCTCGGTATTGCCGCGCACCGGAATGGCCACCGCCAGCGCGTCGGCGCCATAGCGCACGGCATCTTCCGGCGTGGCGATCAGTTGGCGGATGCGGTCATCGGGCGTGAAACAGCCCGCCTGGATCACCAGCGCCGCCTTGCCCGCATATTGCGGCCAGAGATGCTTGGCCGCCCCGGGCTGGATCGAGACATAGTCCGGCTCCCCCGCCATCACCCGCGCCAGCGCGCCCGGCAGATCGGCCAGCCCGCCTTCGCGGACATTGCCGTAGCCGACGAAATGATCGACCGCGCCACCGAACAGGTGCCCCGACGGGTTCGAGAACAGTCGCGACAGACGGATTTTCGTTCCAAGGCCCATGACTTCGGGGTTCCTTCAGGTTGATCGAGGTTCCTTTGCATCACGTAAACCCAAACGAACCTAACACACAATCTTTCGAATCCTTTCGTATTAGCCCCCAGTCAGCGAGAAATTCGCTTCGGATGCCTCGCAGTCGTGCCTCACTTGCTCTTCGGCGCAGCACTCCTCGATTGACTTTCGAAATTCGAAAGGTACTTGTGGCCGAAAATGCGGACGGCCTCATGCTAGCGGAACAACGGCGACACCAGATCATCCTCTTGCTGCAGCGCACCGGTCAGGCGCGCACGGTGCAATTGGCCAAGGATTTCGAGGTGTCAGAGGTCACGATCCGATCCGACCTGGAAATCCTGGATGCCCGGAAGCAGCTGATCAAGACGCATGGCGGGGCGACGGCCTTGCCGGTCTCGTCCCCCGACGCGGCCTTCGAAGAGAGGATGCGGCGGAATTTCGAGGCCAAGCGGCGCATCGGCCAGATGGCCGCCAAACTGATCACCGACAACCAGTCGGTCGTCCTGGACAGCGGCTCGACGCTTCTGCAGATGGCGATGCAGATGCCTCCGGTGTCCAACGTGGTGGTGGCGACTGTTGCGATGAACATCGCCCAGTATCTGATGCACCGGCAAGGGCTGGACGTGCACATGATCGGCGGGCGGGTATTTCCCAGCACCGCCAGCACCATCGTGTCTGACTTCGACAAGGCGGCGGGCGGGATGGTCGCGCATCAGGCCTTTGTCAGTGCCCATGCCATTGATCCCTCGTTCGACGTGGTCGACGTGAACGAGGATATCGCCCGCACCAAGCGCAACCTGGTGCGCATGGCACGGCGGGTCATCCTTCTGGCGGATAGCAGCAAATGGGACATCGGCGCTTCGTCCAAGGCGTTCTCGGTGTCGCGCGTGGACATGATCATCACCGATGTCGACACGCGCCCGGCCGTCCGTGCCAGGCTTGACCGGCTGGGGGTCGAGATCCGCTACGTCTGACGCCTGGTTCCGGCCTCAGGCCAGAAGGCTGCGCGCTTCGTCTTCGCCAAGCTCGGTCGGCTGGGCCGCCCCGACAGCAATCTCTTGCGCCACGCCGGTTTCCCCGGCCCGCAGGATCGCCTCCATCACCCCCAGCACATGCAGCGCCAGCGCACCCGAGGCGCGGGGCGCCCGTCCTTCGTCCAGCGACCGCGCAAGGTCGGCCAGCCCCAGCATCCGGTAATTCGCCCGGTCCGGCCCCACCACCGGCCAGTTGACCGCCCCGAACAGCAGCCCCGCCGTGTCGGTCTCTTCCCAGTCCCGCCCGCCATCCGAAACCGCCAGCACCCCGCCGAAGGTATCGGGGTCGGGCAGCCGCAGCGAACCCTTGGTGCCGTGCAATTCGATCGGCTGGTTGGAATGGCGGAAGACGTCCCACGAGGCTCCGAAGGTCACCGTGGCCCCGCAGGCGAACTGCAACAGCGAAAGCACGCTTGTCGGCGTTCCAACCGGAAACCGGGTGCCCTGTTTCGGCCCCGGAGCAGTAATCAGCCGTTCCGCCTGGCCAGAGGTCGCCACCGCCTGAACGCGCCGCACCGGCCCCAGAAGGTTGACCATCATCGTCAGGTAATACGGACCCATGTCCAGGACCGGCCCCGCCCCCGGCTGGTAGTAAAAGCCCGGATCGGGATGCCAATGCTCCATCCCGCGGCCCAGCATGAAGGCGGTGCCGGTGACGGGCGCGCCGATCACGCCGGTCTCCATCAGCCGCCGCGCCCGACGGCCCGCCGCCCCCATGAACGTGTCGGGCGCCGACCCGATGGCCAGACCGCGCCGCGCAGCCTCCTCCACCAGCGCGCGGCCAAGGTCTGCCGTCACCGCCAGCGGCTTTTCGGTGAACACATGCTTGCCCGCTGCAAGCGCCTGCATCGAGATGTCGAAATGCGCCGCCGGGACCGTGAGGTTCAGCACAAGGTCGATCTCCGGGTCGGCCATGAGGCCGTCCACATCCATCGCCCGCAGCCCGTATTCCCCCGCCCGCAGCGCCGCCGCCTGCGGGTTGATATCGGCGCAGGCGGTGATCTTCACCCCGGCGAAAAGCGGCGCGTTGCGCATGTAGGCCACCGAGATGCTGCCGCATCCGACCACGCCGATCCGCAATGGTGAACCATTGATACGTGTCATTCCCTGCCTCCAACCTGTGGCCCCGCAAGCCGAGCCGCGGGGCCAATGCCCGCCTCGGTGAGGGCTGAAGAATTGAGTTGCTGCACGTCAAGGATTGTTATTGGCTGCGCAGGCTGCCGAAGCTGCCCCTCGTGCACAGGATCAAGCCCGCCCATGACATCCCCCTCGTTCAAGCTCGCCTGCCAGACCTTCACCTGGGAAATGCTGGGCCCCGCCTGGACCGGAGGACCCGATGACCTGGTGCAGGCCATCGCCGACGGTGGATATGCTGGGATCGAGATCACCAACACGATGATCGGCAGCTATGCGACCCGCCCGCATGATTTCGCCCGCCGCCTTTCGGACGCCGGACTGACGCTGGTGTCTTTCGCCTTCGGCACCGACAGCGGCTTTTCCGAACCCGCCCAGATCGAGGCCGACCTGGAAGAGGCCCGCCGCTGGGTTGATTTCGCCGCGCATTTCCCGGGCGCGCTGGTGTCGATGGGCTCGGCCACCGTCATGTCGCCCGGCCCCCGAGAGGCCAAGTTCGACGCCGCCGCACAGGTCTACAACCGCGCGACTGATTTGGGCCGTGCAGCTGGCGTGACGGTGGCCGTGCACCCCTCGTCGCACCACAATACGCTTCTCCTGACCCGCGCCGATTACGACGCGCTGTTTGCGCGCCTTGACTCGCAGGTCGGCTGGGTGCCTGACACCGGCCACATCCTGCGCGGCGGGCAGGTGATTGCCGAAACGCTGTCCGCCTTCCGCGACCGCATCCGCTACGTCCACCTCAAGGACGTGGATGCACAGGGCGACTGGGCGATGCTGGGGGCAGGCGTTTGCGATGTGCCTGCGGTCCTTGCCAGCGTCGTCGCAGCCCCCCACTTCAACGGCTGGGTGGTGGTCGAGGAAGAATCCGCCACCGCCGCCGCCAACCCCGCAGCGGCCGTTGCGGCCAACCGCAGGACCCTGTCCGCGATGTTGGGGCCGGCGTGACATGAGGCCCTAAACCGCGTGAAGCCAGCGCATCCGCTCGGCCAGATCGGGCGCACCGAAGGCCAGTGACCCCATCACCACCGTCTCGGCCCCCCCCGCGCGCAACAGCGGAACCGTTGTGTCGCGAATGCCCCCGTCGGCGGCAAGGACGATCCGCCGACCCGTCGCGGCAATCAGGCGACCGGCCTCCTCAAGGCGGCTCGGGGCGGCGGGGTTCAGGCCTTGACCCTTGACCCCGATCGCCGTGCCCAGCAGCGTCAGCATGTCCAGCCGGGGGAGCCACGGCATGGCGTCGGCCACCGGAGTTTCCACCCGCAGGACCATACCTGCCTTCAACCCATGTGCGGCGATCCGGTCCAGCCCTTCGGCGGCATTGGCGTTCTCGACATGCAGGCTGATCAGGTCGGCCCCGGCCTCGGCGAACTGGTCGATCTGTGACAGCAGGACCGGGTCGGAGACCATCAGATGCACATGGATCGGCAGGGCCGTCTGCTCTCGCATCCGGGCGACGAGGTCGGGGAAGAACAGCAAGGCCGGGGCGAAGTAGCCGTCCGCCACGTCGATGTGCAGGATATCGGCATGGGGCGTGATCCGCGCGAGGTCATCGGCAAGGCGGATCAGGTCGGCTGACCACATGGAGTATTCCGCCAGAAGACGGTTGCGCGGGAGGGTATCCATCCAGTCGGCGGCGGGGCGGGGCATCTCAGATCTCCTTGAGGAATTGGCGCATTGCAGCAGCGAGGGCGGCCAGATGCGCGGGCTTGTCGCGGCCTTTGGGCGGCAGGTGGACCAACCGGGCTTGCGGGATCAGCCGGGCCAGCGCCTCTGCATGGGCGGCGGGATGGATGGCGTCTTCGGACGTCGCGCAGACGAGGGTCGGCAGGGTCAGCGCTTGCAGGTCCGCAGGCGAGATGCCCGGGCCATCGGCGGAGATGGCCGTCAAGAGGCGCGCGGTGTCGGCTTGCGGGGCTCGGGTGAAAAAGCCTTTCAGCGAGGCGAGGTTGTCTGGTGACGTGACAGCCAGTTCCCGAGCGGTGGTGCTGGCGGTAAAGGTCTGTAGGGTCTGATCGGCGGGCAGGCGGGCCAGCAACGCGCCGGCTTCGGCATTCGGGACCATGTTCCCGGGACCGGCCTCGGTCACCCAGGCCGGGCGGACCAACACCAGCGCGCGGACAAGGTCGGGGCGCGTCACGGCAAGGCGGGTGGCAATCGCTGCCCCCATCGAGATGCCACCCAAGACCACCGGCCCACCAAGCGTTTCGGCCAGCGCGGCGACATGATCGGCGAAGCTGGCAATCGAGGGCGCGGGCTCCATGTCCGACGCCCCATGCCCCGGACATTCCACACAGGTCCAGCGCTGTGGGGCGAGGCCCGCCATCGCCTCGGCCACCTGACGGGCATCGCCGCAAAGGCCATGCTGGAAGACCAGCGCCGGGCCGTCGCTGCCTCCGCCGTGAACGGCAAGGCGCAGGCCGTTGCGGGTCAGCCAGCCGGTCTGGGTCATAGCGAGGCCAGAAAGGTGGCCACGCCAGGCGCCTCCTCGGCGGTCAGACCGTGGGTGACAAGATCGCCGTTGAACCCCGCGGACCTCAGACGGTTCAGGAAATGCGGGAAGTCGACGACACCTTTTCCTGCGGCCACAAACTCGCCAGAGGGGTCCCGGTCCTTGGCATGGGCCATCGCGATCCGGTCAGCCAGAAGATCGACGGCATGAGAGAGGATGTCGCGCTGCTGCGCCAGTGGGGCCACCTCGAACAGGTTCGCGGGGTCAAGGACGATGGCCAGCGCGGGGCTTTGCAGGCTGTCGATCAGGCGACGCGCCTTGGCCGAGCCGTCGATCACATTGGCCAGTTCCGGCTCGATCCCCAACTTGACGCCTTTCGGTTCCGCCAGAGCGCAGGCCTTTGCCATTTCCTCCATGAGGTCGCGCCACGCCTCGGGTGAGGCGTTGTCCGGGTGGAGCCGCCACTGGTCCTCGGCGTCGCGGGTGCCGGTGCAAAGCGTGACCATTCCCGTGCCCATCGCAGCGGCGTGGTCGATCAGCACCCCCAACCGACGCAGGCCGGTCGCACGCAGGGTGGGGTCGGGGTGGATCATGTTGTAGGTGCCAGAGACAGCGGCAATCGCGACGCCCGAGGCGGCGCTGGCCTGCGCCACGGCTGCGGCCTGCTCATGGGTCAGCGCATCGGGCATGGCAGGCAGGTCAGAGCAGGCCATGTTGTATTGCACCGCCGCATAACCCGCGCCCTTTGCGGCCTCCAGCACGGTCAGCGGATCAGTCCCAGCGAAGGTCTTGGCGAAAATCCCCAGCCTCATAGCGCGCCCGAAACGTCGGCGAGCCGTACCGGCTTTCCCAAGCGTGCCGACTGCGCAATCGCCACCATCGCACGGACCGAGGCGATGCCGTCTTCCAGATCGGCCCCATACTGCGGCGCGCCGGTCAGGATCGTGTCGGCAAAGCCCTCGAGCTGGCGGCGGTAGAAGTGCCCATCGGCCCCCAGCACGCGATGGGTCGAGCCATCGGATTCGTGGAAGATGTCGACCTCGGAGGATTTGTAATACCAGGGGTTATAGGTCTTCCCCAGGATCGAGCCCTGCTCGCCATAGATCTGGAAGCCCTCGTGCCAGTCCATCCGCACGGCGACGGTCAGGTCCAGATGGCCCAAAGTGCCACCCGCAAACTCGACGTCCACGAACCAGCAGCGGATGCCCGCACGGTTCAGAAGGCGCGCGTCGACCGCCACGATCTCTCCGGCGAAGAAACGCGCGGTGTCGACGAGGTGGCTGCCATGTGCCAGCATGTAGTAGCGGTCAAGGTCGGCCTTGGGGTTTTCGGACGGCTTCCGGGCGTTCTTCGAGGTCACGATCAAGGGCTGCACCGCATCGGTCATCGCGTAGCGGTGGGTGTTGTCGCAGTACCAGGCCTTCAGCGCGACCATCTGCCCCATCGGCCCGTCGATGAAGGACTTAGCCGCCTGCAACCCGGCGTCGAAGCGTTTCATGTGGCCTACCTGCAGCACCTTGCCGCTGGCCTTTACCGCCGCCCGCAGCGATTCCGCCTCTTCGATCCCGGTGGCCAGAGGCTTTTCGCACAGCACATGCTTGCCCGCCTGCAACGCGCGCAAGGCGGCGGGGACGTGGAAGGTGTCCGAGGTGGCGATCACCACCGCCTCAAGCTCGGGGTCCGCCAGCATCGCGTCATAGTCCGAAAAGCTGCGGGTCGGGGCATGGGTGGCGGCCATCCGGTCGCGCAGGTCATCGGCCACGTCGCAGATCGCGTAAAGCTCGGCGTTGCGGGCCTTGGTGCAGGATTCAAAATGCGCGGCCTGGGCAATGGGGCCGCAGCCAAGAACGCCGACGCGCAGCAAACGGGGGTCTTTGGCGGGCATCTCAGGCTCCTTCAGGTTTCAGAACGGCAGCAATCTCGGCCAGTGTAGAGTTTCCCTCCATCGGCCCAAGCCTGCCCACAGCCAGCGCCCCGGCCGCATTGGCCTGGGCCAGCGCCTCGGCCAGAGGCCAGCCAGCGGCAGCCAGGGTGACGAAGGTCGCGCAGAAGCAGTCGCCCGCGCCGGTCGGATCGACCACGGCAACCGGATGCGCGGCTAGGTCCACCGTCCCCCCCGCGTCGCGCCCGATACAGCCCTGATCGCCGCGTTTCAGGACGACCGCCCGCGCGCGTTGGGCCAGAAGCCAGGCGGACCAGTCTTCGAACGCCTGCCCGGGAAACAGCAGCTCGGCATCCGCGTCCGAGGGCAGGACATAGGTCGCCATCGCCATGATCCGGGTCACCGCGTCCAGATAGCCCCGGTCGGTCATCAGTTCGGTCCGGATGTTCGGGTCGATGGAAATCGCCACACCCCGCGCATGCAGCCGCGTGCAGGCCTCGACCGCCGCCGCCCGCATCGCAGCACCACCCAGCATCGATCCGGAGATATGCAGCACCGTGATCCCTGCCGCCAGAAAGCCCGCCTCAATTTCGGCCCCGGATGGCAGATGCGCCGCCGCGGAATGCGCCATGTTGAAGACGAAATCCCGGCTGCCGTCGCTGTTGTAACTGACATGCGCGGTCCCGGTCGGCACACCGGGGATGACCCCGATCAACCCCGTCTCCACCCCGTCATCAGTCAGCCGCCGCAGGATCACCTCGCCGAAAGCATCGTCCCCCACCGCCCCGGCAAAAACAGCCCGCCCGCCAAGGCCGCCCGCAATCCGCGCCGCCTGATCGATGAAGATGCCCGGCGCGCCACTGGGGAACGGCCCGACATAGGGGGCCGCGCGCAGGTTGCGATGGTCCTTTTCGGTGCAGACGAACTCGACCAGCAGCTCACCGACCGAGCCGATGCAGACGCCGGACATGGATTAGCCGCCGACCATCAGCTTGACGACCTCGTCATGCGTTGTGTCCGAAATCCGCCGCTCACCGGCCTGGACGCCCCGCCGCAGGACGACGATCCGGTCGGCCACGGCAAAGATGTCCTGCAGGTTGTGGCTGATGAAGATCACCCCGCGCCCCTGTGCCTTCAGCTGGTGGATCAGTTGGATGACCTTGCGCTGTTCCGGCACGCCCAAAGCCGCCGTGGGTTCGTCCATGATCAGGATCTGCGCGTTCCAGTAGACCGCCCGACCGATGGCCACCGCCTGCCGCTGCCCGCCCGAGAAGTTGGACACCGGCGCATCAAGGCGGCTGACGTGGAAATCCAAGAGCGCCATCGTGGACTTTGCCGCCTCGGCCATCTTGGCGCGGTCCAGCACCGGCAGGAACCCGAAAGCCCGCCGCATCGGCTCACGCCCCAGGAAGATGTTGGCCCCGATGGTCAGGTTGTCGGCAAGGGCAAGGTCCTGGTAGATCGTCTCGATCCCCTGATCCCGCGCCTCTTGCGGCGAGGCGAAGGTGACGGGCTTGCCCTTCAGGAAAATCTCCCCGCCCGAGGGCGCATAGACCCCCGAGATCGCCTTGATCAGCGTCGTCTTGCCCGCACCGTTGTCACCGGCCAGCGCCACGACTTCGCCCGCACGGACCTTCATCGACAAGTCTTTCAGCGCCTCAACCGGGCCGAAGTTCTTCGACAGGTGGCGGACTTCCAGCAGGGTCTCGGGGGCCAACTGAGTGGGGCTGCTCATGTCATTCACTCTGCCGCCCTCCACTGAACCGCCGTTGCGCCTGGTCGATCAGGACCGAGATGATGATGACGACGCCCACAGAAATGAACTGCCAGAACGGGGCGACATTGATGAAGACCAGTCCATACTGGATGACCGCGATCACCAGTGCCCCCGCGACCGTGCCCAGGATCGTCCCCGATCCGCCGAAGAGGCTCGCCCCGCCGATGACGACTGCCGCGACCGAGTCAAGCAGCAACGGCTCGCCCGCCTGCGCGGCCCCGGCGGTGAAACGTGCGGAGTACAGGACACCGGCAAGCCCGGCACACATGCCCGACAGGATATACAGCCGCAAGAGGTGCCACTTGATGTTGATCCCTGCCCGCCGCGCGGCTTGGGCGTTCGCGCCGATGGCATAGTTGTGCTGGCCGAATTTCGTCTGGCTGAGGAGGTAATGCATGACCAGCACGAAGATCGCCGTCACGATGATGATATAGGGAACGCCATAGAACTTGCCGTTGCCAAGCGTTGCAAAGACCTCGTTCTTCACCGGAACCGTGGTGCCGCCCGCGAGCAGGAACGCCACCCCGCGGGCGACGCCGAACATGCCCAGCGTGCCGATGAAGGGGGGGACCTTCAGGAATGCCACCAGCATCCCGTTCACCAGCCCCGGTATCGCCGCGACGGCCACTGCGACCAGTGTTCCGAAGACGACTGCCATCCCAAGGCCCATGCCCGGTGACGCCCAGTTGATCACATGCGCCGCGACCACCGCCGCTAGCCCCATGATGAAGCCCATCGACAGGTCGATCCCGCCCGAGATGATGACGAAGGTCTGCCCGGTGGCCAGCAAAAGCGGCGCCACGGCGAAGACGGCGATGGACTGGATGTTGAAGGGGTTGAACAGGAACGTGCCACCGAAGGCGACGCGCGACCAGATCTCGAACCCCAGGATCAGGAAGGCCAGGAACAGCCAGGCCCGCAGATCGGCCACCCGTTGCAGGAAGGTGCGGGCCTTGTCGGCATGATCGGCCTGCGGGGCGACATGGGGTTCAGGGGTCTGCGTCATCGTTGGCGGCTTTCCGTCCGGGGGATGACGGCTGCCATCCAAATTCAGCGCAAAAGGCGGCGGCCCGTGATCGGGGCCGCCACCGAAAGGCATCCGGGCAGCGGGGAGAGCAATCTCCGCCGCCCGAGCGGCCCTTATTCAGAGTACAGGTACTTCGCGACTTCCGGATCGTCGATGTTCGACGCATCCATGATCGTGAAGCCGGTGCCGATGCTGACCGGGATCGAGTTGCCGGTGAGGTGGGCAAAGGCCGACACCACGCCGAAGTAGCCGATCTCTGCCGGGTGCTGGGCAATCGCCACGTCCACCAGGCCCGTCTTGATGTTGTCGACGATGCTGACGGGTGCGTCAAAGGCCACGACCTTGATGACACCGGTCTGGCCTGCCTGCTGCACGCCGGTCGCCGCACCCAGGGCCGAGAAGAGGTTCGCCCCGAACACGCCCTTCAGATCGGCATCGCGGGCAAAGACGCCCTGAAGCTGCGAGGCCGCCTTGTTGGCGTCGTTGTCGTTGAACTGGGTTTCCAGAACGGTGATGTTCGGGAATTCCTCGGCCATCGCGGTCTTGAAGCCTTCTTCGCGCTGATCGGTGGTGGAAATGCCGGGCTTCACGTTCGACACGAAGACCTTGCCCTCGCCACCGATCGCAGCAGCCAGCGCCCGCGCGGCGATCTTGCCGCCCAGAACGTTGTCGGACGCGATGTAGGACAGCGGGAAATCGCCGTCGCCAGCGCCGGTCTGGTAGGCTCCGGTGCCGATGAAGGTATCGACCGTGATCACCGGAATCCCGGCATCATGGGCTTTCTTCAAGGGCTCGACCAGCTGCACCTTGTCGGTCGGCGCGATCAGGATCGCATTCGGCGCGCGGGCGATCACGGCGTCCAGCACCGGGACCTGGGTCACCGGGTTGAAGTCCGGCGCGCCCTGGAACACCAGCTCGACGCCAAGGGCATCAGCCGCTGCCTGAGCGCCACGGTTCATCGTGATGTAGAAGCCGTCCGTGGTCAGACCCGGTATCAGCGCGATGGTGAACTTCTTGTCCTGCGCCTTGGCCACTGAGGCTGCGGCGACGGTCAGCGGCAATGCCGAAGCAGCGCCCAAAAACTTACGACGGTCCATTTTCATTCCTCCCTGAATGCCCGGAGGCCAGACCCATTGGAGGGTGCCCCGGATCGCTGTTTCACCCGTCACGGGCGCTTTCAGCCAAGTCGATAACACGCCGCGACTGCCGCTGCGTCAAGAGCAATTTTTTGCTGCAAGTATTTTCTTGGGTCGTTCGAGGGCTCAGGCGCCCTGCACCAGGGCCTCAAGCAAAGCCTCGGCTGTGCGGGTGTCGGTGATCAGCGCCGTGACCAGACGGGCCCGGGCGGCGCCAAGGATCGAGGTGACCTTTGCCTCGCCCACGGCAAGCCCGATCACCAGCGGCGTTGCCCGCAACTGCTGGGCCGAAACCGCGATCATCTGGCCTTCGCCGCGCCAGTCCAGCACTTGGCCGTCGCGGGTGAAGTAGTGCCGGACCACGTCCCCGGCCGCATTTGCCAGCGCGGGTTCCACCGGGGCCGCGCCGCCACTGACCGACCGCTCCAACCCGTAGGGCTGGCCGATGCCAACCACCGCAGCGTCGATCCGGTCCCAAAGCCCGACCGATTCCTGCACCGACGAATCGGCGAGGAAGAAGTCGCGCGCCTCGGGGTCGGGCAGGTAAGGGGCATGGATGAAATGCGGCACCCCGCCGGTGACCTCGGCGGCGCGACGGGCGAATTCGTTGCTTTGGAAATGCTGGGCGTGCTGCTGCATCCCTCCGGTCGAGGGCACCACCAGGACGCCCGGCATCGGCGGCAGGCCCGCCTCGATGACCGCCGAAACGGTTCGTCCCCAGCCGATCATCAGCACCTGACCCGCCCGCAAATCCGCCGCCGCCAGCATCCGCGACAGCGGCACCGCCAGCGCGCCACTGACCGGCGCATCCACCACTTCGACCCGCGCTAACCCCAGCTTCAGCGCGAGTTCCTGCCCCAGCTCGTCCGGCGCGTAGATGTCGCGCACTTCGATCCGCACGATGCCTTCGGCCCGCGCCCGTTGCAGAAGCCGCGAGATCGTGGCCGTCGACAGCCCCAGCTGCTTGGCGATCTGCACCTGGCTCATGTCGCCGATGTAATTTTCGCCGATGACGGTACCGCCGCCCAGACCGACCGGAGTTGCGCTGGTAACTGACAGGTTGCAATTCCTTTCTGCAAGGTGTTACACACACCTTGTACCGCTTATCGCGCAATACTCCACGTCAGGCAACTGGCAAGAGGTCATAGCGGCGACCGTGTCCGATTATTTGTCCGGAGAGACCTAGATGCCCGCCATGACCACTGCCGAACGCCGCGGCTATCAGCAGATCTGCGGTGACGGTGGCGCGATGATGGTCATCGCCTGCGACCAGCGCGGGGGCATGCGGACGCTGCTGGCCAAGACGCCGGAAGAGCAGGCGAAGATCGGCAACGATGTGCTTGGCCTGACCAAGATGGACATCACCGCCTACCTTGCCCGCCATGCCGGCTGCGTGCTGGTCGACCCGATCTGCGCCGTGCCGGGACTGGTGGATCGGGGCGTGCTGCACCGGACGACCGGGCTCTTGATCGGCCTCGATGCCTCGGGCTTCGACCTGACGCCAGAGGGCTACCGCATCTCGAACATGGTGCCGGGCATCACCGCCCGCCGCGTGCGCGAACTGGGCGGCACGGGTGCCAAGATCATGATCTACCTGCGCTCGGACACGCCCGACGCGAATACCGCAAACATGCAGACCCTGCGCGACGTGATTGCGGATTTCGCCGCCGAGGACCTGCTCCTGGTCGTCGAATTCCTGACCTACGCCCTCCCCGGCGAGGCGCCCGAGGCCTATGCCGCCAAGATCCCCGAACTGATCGAGGGCGGCTCGAAGCTGTGCCTTGATGCCGGGTCCAAGGTCCTGAAGATCCCCTACCCCGGCACGCCGCAGGCCTGCGCCAACATCACCGCGATGTGCGGCGACGTACCCTGGGCGGTTCTGTCCGCAGGGCAAGTTGAAACCTCGATGGCCAATGGCGCATCGGGGGTCATTGCCGGGCGCTCGCTGTGGAAGGACTGCATCTCGCTGGACCGGGCGGTGACGAAGGAACGGCTGGAGACGATCGCCGTGCCCCGCTTGCGCGAAATTCAGGCGGTGATCGCGCGGCACTTCAAGAGGTAGACATGGCATCGGCCATCGGGATCGACATCGGCGGAACCCGTCTTCGCGCCGCCCGGATCAATGACGGCGCTATCGAGGCCCGTGCCACCGCACCAAGCTCGCCCGACCCGCAAACGGTCCTCACCCGCGTTCTCGATCTGGTGGAACAGGTGCGCGGGCCCGAAGTCGCGGCGCTTGGCATCGGTGTGCCCGGTCAGGTCCACGCCCAGACCCGGCGCGTGCTGTCGGGCGGCTACGTAAACCTCTCCGGCCTTGACTTCGCGGCCCTGGTCGAGGCCGCAACCGGCCTGCCCGTCACCATCGAGAATGACGCGACCATGGCCCTTCTGGGCGAGGCCGCGCATGGTGCGGCGAATGGCATGCAGAATGTGGTGATGCTGACCATCGGCACCGGCATCGGCGGGGCCATCCTGGACAGCGGCAAGGTGCTGCGCGGCAGTGGATCGGCCGGGCAGCTGGGCCATCTTTGCGTTGACCCGAACGGTCGCCCCTGTGTGTGCGGCCGCATCGGCTGCGTGGAAACCGTCAGCTCCGGCACCGCTTTCGCCACCCACCTGGCCGAGGCGGGCCTGCCTGCCGACACCCGCGCCGAAGACCTTCTGGCCCGCAGCGACCCGACTGCCCGCGCTGTGATCGCCGCCTGGGCCACCCCCCTGCGCGCTGCCATCGACAGCCTGATCGCCACTTGCAACCCCGACTGCGTGGTGATCGGCGGCGGTGCGGGCGCCGGTGCCTTCGCCGCCCTGGCGACCGTGCCCCCACGCGGGGTCTGGTACAGCGCCCCCGTCCTGGCGGCCACCCTGGGCGACGATGCCGGAGTGATCGGCGCTGCCACCGTCGCCCTGTCCGCCCGGCCCCGCAAGCGGGTCGTCATGGTCAACGGCGTCCCGGCTTCGGGCAAATCTTCTGTCGCCCGCGCACTGGCGGATGCAACGGGCTGGCCTATCCTGACGCTGGACACGATCAAGAACCCGTTCTTGGCCACGCTTCCCCCCGGCGACCGACTTTTCAACCGCACGCTTGGCCGCGCGAGCTATGCCGCGATCTTCGACCTCATCGCCGATGCGCCCGCTGGCAGCACCTTCATCATCGACGCCTGGTTCGGATTTCAGCCCAAGGACGTGCTGGAGGCAGGCCTGTCCCGCGCCGGGGTCACCGATCTGGCCGAGGCCTGGTGTCATGCCCCGCCGCAGACCGTCGGCGACCGCTATGCCGCCCGTCTGTCGATGCGTCCCGTCGGCCATCCCGGAGCCGAATACGTGCCCGAACTCATTGCGCTTGCCGAACGGGCGATGCCGACTGGCCTGGCACCGCGACACGACATCGACACGACACAAGAGCTGGACCTGCCAGCATTGATCGACTGGCTGAATGGCATCTGGGCCGACGGACCCAAGGTGTACCTTCGCCAATAGGCGCGCGATCGGACCGACCTCGGGCGAAGTCTATCGTGGGTCATGGTGGTTCAGGGATGTTCGGTAAAAATCGCAAGACGGTTTAGCGATGATAATGGCAGGGGCAGAAGGTTTCGAACCCTCGACCTACGGTTTTGGAGACCGTCGCTCTACCAGCTGAGCTATACCCCTACGCGGACGCCGAGTTACGGCAGACGACGCGGGAGGTCAAGGGATTCTCTTCGCGGGTCCGGGGTTGTCGGCGCACGGTTTGGCGCCACTTTCGCCGGACAGGATGGCGGAGCCGCAGCATGCCGAAGATGCGCAAGAAGTCCCAGCTGCCGCAGAAGGTCTGCGCGGGATGCGCTTTGCCCTTCTCCTGGTGCAGGAAGTGGGAAAAGGACTGGGCCGAGGTCCGTTTCTGCTCGGGCCGCTGCCGCAAGACGGGGGCGAAGCCGGACCACGGGAAAGCTGCGCGCTGATCCTGTCTTGCATGGCGACCGGCGAAGTCGCACTGGAAAGCCTCGGTCCGCTTGCCTAGTCTCCTGCCCGGAGGTGACCCGTGCAGACAGTGGCCGAGATCGTCGAAGACTTCGCCGCGCGGCCCTGGCGCCAGGTGAGCGCGGCCGATCTTGGACCCGCCGCGGGGGTGCCGACAATGCTGACGCCCGAGGAGAGCCAGCTTTACCACTGGCTGGGCCGTCGGGCGCGGGGCTTTGGGGCGACGGTCGATCTGGGTGCCTATGCCGGGGGCTCGGCGGCACGGCTTCTGTCGGGGCTGTCGCGGTCAGGGCATCCGTTCCATGTCCACAGCTATGACCGCTTCCGCTCCTCTCGCGCCTTCTGGGCCAAGTACATGCCCGACGAGCCCCCGCCCGAAGCCGATGACGCCGACCTGCTGCCGGTGGTGCGGCGGCATCTGGCACCATGGCAGGATCACCTGACGCTGCATATCGGCGACATCGGCGACAAACGCTGGGAGGGCGGCCCGATCGAAATCCTGTCGGTGGATGCCGCCAAGGGCGCGGTGATGGCCGATCATGTCGCCGCCGAGTTCTTTCCCGCGCTGATCCCCGGGCAGTCGATCGTGGTGCAGCAGGATTACCTGATGTCCGTGCAGCCCTGGCTTTGCGCGCAGATGGTCAGCCTGCGCGACTGCTTTCAGCCGCTGGTCCATGTGCCGACAGTGGGTCTGGTCTTCCTGTGTGTCGCGCCGGTGACCGAAGGCGCGCTGCAGGCCGCGCAGGTGGGTCACCTGACCGACGGCAAGCTGATGCAGCGGGTCCGTGACGCCGCCGCCTGGCATGAGGCGATGGTCCGGCGCGAGAAATTTCGCGCGATGCTGGACCAGATCAAGGCGCATCCCGGGGTGCGGTTGGGCTGGCAGATGCGAAAGGCCGGGCAGACGAAGGGCTAGGTGCAGGCGAGGGTCGGCTGGGGAACGGACACCCGCCTGCGGACCCGGGCCGAGGGTTTCCCCCCGGCCCGCGCCAGGTTTCAGATGGTGCCCGCGCTCATCTCGCGGGCGATGTGGTCAGCCTGGCGGATCGCCAGTGCGACGATGGTCAGCGTCGGGTTCTCTGCCGCGCCCGTGGTGAACTGCGAACCGTCCGAGACGAACAGGTTCGCGATGTCGTGGGTCTGGCCCCACTTGTTCACCACGCCGTCCTTGGCTTCGGCCGACATCCGGTTGGTGCCAAGGTTGTGGGTCGACGGATAGGGTGGCGTCGGGAAGGCGCGGGTCGCCCCGACAGCCTCGTACATCGCGATGCCCTGCTTGTAGGCATGGTTGCGCATCGCCACGTCGTTCGGGTGGTCGTCGAAGTGAACGTTTGCCACCGGCAGCCCGTGCTGGTCCTTGGTCTCGGACAGCGTGACCCTGTTGGTCAGCTGTGGCATGTCCTCGCCCACGATCCACATGCCCGCCATGTTCTCATAATGGTCAAGCGCCGTGGTGAAGCCCCGGCCCCAGCCACCGGGATTTAGGAAGGCCGCCATGAACGGCAGGCCCAGGCCCAGCGTCTCCAGCTCGTACCCGCCGACGAACCCACGGCTCGGGTCGTGCCGCGCCTCGTCCTGGACGATCCCAGCCATCGTCGTGCCGCGCCACATGCGGACCGGCTTGTCGAAGATCGCATAGACCGATCCCGTCGTGTGCCGCATGTAGTTCTTGCCGACCATGCCGGAGGAGTTCGCCAGCCCGTCCGGAAACATCGAGGACGCAGAGTTCAACAGCAGGCGCGGGCTTTCGTACGAGTTGCCCGCAACGCAGACGATCCGCGCCTTCTGCATCTGCAATGCACCATCCTTGTCGAAATACTCGACCCCGGTGACCTTGCCGCTGTCATCATGCAGGATGCGGGCGACATGGGCGCGGTCTCGAACCTCAAGGTTCCCCGTCGCCTCTCCCGCAGGGATGTCGGTATAGGCGGCGGACCACTTGGCCCCCCATTTGCAGCCCTGAAAGCAGAAGCCGGTCTGCTGGCAGGCCATCCGGCCATCGTAATCGGCCGAGTTGATCGCCATGCGTCCGGTGTGGACTTCCTTGTAGCCCAGCGCCTTGGCACCCTTCTCGAACACCAGGTAGTTGTTGTTCCCCGGCAGGCCTGCGCGGTCGCCGGTGCGGGTCACGCCCAGCTTGGTCTCGGCCTTCTCGTACCAGGGCGCCATCTCGGCCCCGTCGATCGGCCAGTCCAGCAGGTTGGCCCCTTCCACCGCGCCGTAACTGGTCAGCGCCTTCCATTCATGGTCCTGAAAGCGCAGCGAGGCCCCGGCCCAGTGCGTCGTGGTGCCGCCGACAGCCTTCACGATCCAGGCGGGCAAACCGCCGAAGTCCTTTGCCACGCGCCAGGTGCCGCTGGTGGTGCGGGCGTCCAGCCAAGCCAGTTGGCCGAACGATTCCCATTCGTCGTTGATATAGTCCTCGGGCAGATACCGGCCCCCGGCCTCCAGCGCCACGACCTTGACGCCCTTCTGCGCCAACTCGTTCGCCAGAACCCCGCCGCCTGCACCGGTGCCGATGATGACGACAACCTGGTCGTCGTTCAGATCAAACGTTGCCATTGCCGTCCCCCCTCAAAGCCAGTCGATGTCGTTGAAGCCGCGCTCGATGTAGCCACCCTGGGAAAAGCTTTCCCCCTGATAGCCAAAGATCGGCCAGACCTCTTTCTGATTATAAAGCCCGGTCACAAGGCCAGAGCGGACCGTCTGGAAGAAGGGCGTCATCTCGATGCCCTGCAACAGTTTGACCCGGTCCTCCTCCCAGCCCGCCGCGACATAGCTGTCGAAACCGGCGGCCGTGGCGGCGGCATCCAGTGCGGCCACACCCTCGGCGACCATCGCCTTCATGTCCTCGCTGTCATAGCCCTTGACGGCCACGGCGTAATGCAGGTCCGGGACCTGGTCATGCGGGTAGATGTCCCGCGCCATCTGCAGCAGCGTCGCCATCTGCTCGGGCGTAATCACCGACACCTCAACCGCCCAGGCGGCGTTCGGCGCGGCGATAAAGCCACCGCCCACCACGGCAAGCGCCCCGGCGGACAGGCTGCGTGACAGAAGCTGACGCCGGGTCAGCCCCCGAAGCTCATGTTTCGTCATGGTATTCCTCCCTTGCGTTTGGCTTGGGCCGGACGCCGCTCCCTCCTCAGAGATAGCGCCCGCCGCGTTGCAGGACCTCGATCTGATAGCCGTCGGGGTCCGCGATGAAGAAGAAGCGGGCGATGACGCTGCCCGCCGGAGCGAAATCGACGAGCTTGCGCGGGGCCAGACCCGCTGCCGTCATCCGGGCGTGTTCGGCATCGGCATCGGCGACGCTGACGGCAAGGTGACCATAGCCATCGCCCAGATTGTAAGGCTCGGTCCGGCCCTTGTTGACGGTCAGCTCAAGCTCGAAAGTCTGTTCGGCGTTGGACAGGTAGATCAGAGTGAAACTGTCGAAATCCAGCCGGTCGGCCACCTTCAGCCCGAAGGCGGTGTCATAGAACGCCAGCGACCGCGCCTCGTCCAGCACGCGGATCATGGAATGAATCAGCTTGGCCATTGCGCCCCCGAAAGTCCTGTTTATCTGGTAAGATTAACGGACCAATTTTTCGGGCAGGTAGTAGGTGAATACTACAGGCGGATTTTCCTATTCGGCAGCGATGGCCGGGCCCGCCTGCGGCAGCTGGTCCAACTCGCCCAGATGGATCGTGCAGGCACAGCGCAGAAGCGAGGTGAAGTTCGTCGCCTCGCCATGCTGTTCCAGGACCTCGGAATGCAGCTTGGACAGGAAGGCAGGCGTCGTCGAGCCATCCTTCTCGGCCATCTGGTCCACGATGCCCCAGAAGGCACGCTCCAGCCGGATGCTGGTGGACTGGCCATTCAGGCGCAGACGACGGGTGACGTATTCATAACGGGCCGGGTCCTGCCCGGCGAACATCTGACACATGGCTGGCCCCCCTGCTGGCCTTGTGGATGCGGGAAGGGTGGGCCGGATCGGACGAATCGTCAACGCGACATTGGTCGAACCCGCGCCGGTCAGCCGGTCACGTCTTCTTGACGTACTGGCACAGGATCACGATCTGCTGGTCGTTCACCCGCCCCTCGATCTGGTCGGCGTTGTCCAGCACCAGCCGGATGCCCCGCACCGAGGTCCCGCGCTTGGCCACCATCGAGCTGCCCTTGACCGGCAGGTCCTTGATCAGCACCACCGTATCGCCGGGTGCCAACAGGACACCGTTGCTGTCGCGATGCTCGATATTCGGAACGTCATCGGCGCCCCCGGCTTCGGCACGCTTCAGCACTTCGGGATCAAGATAGACCGTGTCGAGCAGGTCGACCGCCCAGCTCTCGGTCGGCAATGCCCGCAGAAGGCGCCACGCGGCGATCTGGGTGGCCGCATCCTCGGACCAGACCGCATCCCCCAGACAGCGCCAGCGCGGGCCGGGAGTGATGTCTCCGGCCAGGGCGGCGGCACAAACCGGACAGAGACGCACGCTGTCGTCACCGGGGGAAAGGGTAACGGGGACAGCGTTTGTTGCGGCACACAGAACGCAGGCGGTCATGGCGTGATTCTTAAATGAAAAAGGCGCGCGGGGTGCCGCGCGCCTTTTGGATGTTTCTGGTAATCGCTTTACGCGATGATCTTCGACACGACGCCTGCGCCGACGGTGCGGCCGCCTTCGCGGATGGCGAAGCGCAGCTTCTCTTCCATCGCGATCGGGGCGATCAGTTCCACGACGAACTTCAGGTTGTCGCCCGGCATCACCATTTCAGTGCCTTCCGGCAGTTGAACGGTCCCGGTCACGTCAGTCGTGCGGAAGTAGAACTGCGGGCGGTAGTTCGCGAAGAACGGGGTGTGGCGACCGCCTTCTTCCTTGGTCAGGATGTAGGCTTCAGCCTCGAACTTGGTGTGCGGGTTCACCGACTTCGGCTTGCACAGAACCTGCCCACGCTCCACGCCCTCGCGGTCGATGCCGCGCAGAAGGATGCCGACGTTGTCGCCAGCTTCGCCACGGTCGAGCAGCTTGCGGAACATTTCCACACCGGTGCAGGTCGACTTCTTGGTGTCGCGGATGCCGACGATTTCAACTTCGTCGCCGACGTTGATCACGCCACGCTCGATCCGGCCGGTGACAACCGTGCCGCGGCCCGAGATCGAGAACACGTCTTCGATCGGCATCAGGAACGGCTGGTCGACAGCACGCGCCGGGGTCGGGATGTAGCTGTCGACCGCAGCCATCAGCGCGCGGATCGAATCCTCGCCGATGTCCTTGCGCTCGCCGATCATCGCCTGGTGGGCCGAGCCCTTGACGATCGGAATGTCGTCGCCGGGGTATTCGTAGGACGACAGCAGTTCACGGACTTCCATCTCGACGAGTTCGAGAAGCTCTTCGTCATCCACGAGGTCGATCTTGTTGAGGTACACGACCATGTAGGGAATGCCGACCTGGCGACCAAGCAGGATATGCTCGCGCGTTTGCGGCATCGGGCCGTCCGAGGCCGCGCAGACCAGGATCGCGCCGTCCATCTGAGCGGCACCGGTGATCATGTTCTTGACATAGTCGGCGTGGCCGGGGCAGTCGACGTGGGCGTAGTGCCGCGCTTCCGTCTCATACTCCACGTGGGCGGTCGAGATCGTGATGCCACGAGCCCGCTCTTCCGGGGCACCGTCGATCTGGTCGTAGGCGCGGAATTCGCCGAAATACTTGGTGATCGCCGCCGTCAGCGTCGTCTTGCCGTGGTCAACGTGGCCAATCGTGCCAATGTTGACGTGCGGTTTGTTCCGTTCAAACTTTGCCTTCGCCATCGCGTTATCCGCCCTTGTCCAGATCGGGCCCGTCGGGGACCCGAGATTACACGGGCGGCGACTTAGCCCTTGCCTGCGGGAAATTCAAGCCTGATTGGCCGGAAGGCCGGGGGGTGAGGCAGCACGGCGCTTTGCCGATGGGCGCGGGCGCCCTATCTTCAAGGGACCATGCTGGATAGCCCCACCCCCCTCCCCGCCCGCGTTGCCCTGCACACCCAGCCGATGGGGGTCTGGGCCAGCTTTCGCGCCGCACAGCGCAACGTGCTGGAACTGATCCCTGAAGTCGCAACCCGGGTGCCGATCCTGTCGGGGCGGACGGGCAAGCGCTGGCACATGCTGATGGACCCGGACGGGCTGAAACAGGTGCTGCGCGACCGGGTGAACGACTACCCGAAATCGGTGGTGACCAAGCTGATCCTGGAACCGGCCATCGGCGACAGTCTCTTCGTGGCCGAAGGCGCGCAGTGGATGTGGCAGCGGCGGACAGCGGCTCCGGTGTTTTCCCATCGCAACGTCACCGCGTTGGGGCCGGTGATGACAGCGGCGGCCGAGCGGTCGGTGGCGCGTCTGGATCGTGCGGTGGGCCGGGCGGCGAACCTGTTCGACGAGATGGTGACGGCGACCTTCGAGGTTATCGCCGACGTGACCTTCTCGGACGGCTCCGGCTTCGATCGCGCCTCGGTGCACGACGCGATCGAGCAGTACATCGGAGCGACGGCGAAGGTCTCGCTGCTGGACGTGCTGGGCGCGCCGCCCTGGGTGCCAAGACCAGGGCGACTGATGACCGGCAGCGCGATGCGCGAGACGAAGCGACTGGCCGACCGCGCCATTGAGGCGCGCAAGGCCGAGGGCGCGAAGGTGCCGCCGGACCTGCTGGACCTGCTGATGGCCGGGTCCGATCCGGAAAGCGGGCGGCAGATGACGACCGCGGAACTGCGCGACAACCTGTTGACCTTCATCGTCGCGGGACACGAGACGACGGCGCTGACCCTTAGTTGGGCGCTTTACCTCTGCGCCTTCGACCCTGCGGTGCAGTCCGCTGCGCGCGACGAAGCGCAGGCGGTGCTGGGCGACAGGTCAGCCACCGGCGCCGACCTGTCCCGCCTGCCCCTTGTCCGCCGCATCGTGGACGAGACGCTGCGGATGTACCCGCCGGCCGCCTTCCTGTCCCGGACGGCGATGGCCGCCGACACCCTCTGCGGCCGCGAGGTCCGCCCCGGCGACACGGTGATCCTGCCGATCTACGCGCTGCACCGGCACCAGCTCCTGTGGGAGGACCCCGACGCCTTCCGCCCCGACCGTTTTGCCGACCCAAAATCCGTGCCGCGCTTTCAATACCTGCCCTTCGGCGACGGCCCAAGGGTCTGCATCGGCGCGAGCTTTGCCCTGCAGGAGGCGGTGATCGTGCTGGCGACCCTGCTGGCCCGCTTCCGGTTCACGCCCGTCCCGGGGAAGGAGCCGAAGCCGGTGATGATCCTGACCCTGCGGCCCGAAGGCGGGGTCTGGCTGAAGGTCGAGCGGGCCTGAAGGTTCGGGCGCCTATTGAATTGAGCGCGTTCCGCGCAAGGCTTTTGTCTCGCCCCAGCGCGTGAAGGACGCGCAGGGGCTCGGAATGCCTCCGGCGGGGATATTTGGGAACAGGTGAAGGGCTGGGCCGCCCTGTCAGGTGAACCGGTTGTCCCTTGGGAACCCGCGAGGGGCCATCTTGCCGGCGCTGGCCCGCGCGCCGGTCCATTCCAGCAGATCAGTCTCGGTCCGCGTCCGACCCGCCGGGTCTTTCCAGGACAGCCCCTCGGCGCGGGTAAAGGTGATCGCGTCGGACAATCCGCCGTCCTTGTACTTCTGCAACCGGACGCCCTTTCCCTTGGCCATCTCCGGCAGCTCCGACAGCGGGAACACCAGCATTTTCCGGTTGTCGCCCACCACGGCAATCGTATCGCCCGCCACGGCCACGCAAACCGCGGTCTTGACCCCGTCTCGGGTGGTGAGCACGGCTTTCCCGGCCTTGGTCTGCGCCAGAAGTTCCTCGGACGGCACGATGAACCCGTCCCCGGCGCTGGAGGCCAGCAGGTACTTCTGTCCGGGCCGGTAGATCAGCAGATCGGTGATCCCGGTGTCATTGGCCAAGTCCACCATCAGCCGTACCGGCTCGCCCATGCCGCGCCCGCCGGGGAGGTTTGCGCCAAGGAGAGTAAAGAACCGGCCGTTCTCGGCGACCAGCAGGATCTTGTCCGTCGTCTCGGCGTGGAAAGCGAAGCGCGGGCCGTCGCCGTCCTTGAACTTCTGCTCGGCGTTGAGGTCCACATGGCCCTTCATCGCCCGGATCCACCCCATCTTCGAGCAGATTACCGTGATGGGTTCGCGGTCGATCATCGCCTCGTAGGGGATGTCGGGGGTCTCGGTCGCCTCGGTGAACTGGGTGCGGCGGGCGCCCAGCGCGGTCGCCTTGCCGTACAGCTTGCGGACCTCGTCCAGCTCTTTCCCGATGCGCTTCCACTGGCGGCGGTCGCTGTCCAGAAGGTCGGCCAGGTCGGCGCGTTCCTTCATCAGCGCGTCGCGCTCGGCGTTCAGCTCCATCTCTTCCAGCCGCCGCAAGGACCGCAGCCGCATGTTCAGGATCGCTTCGGCTTGGACCTCGGTCAGCTCGCCTTCGGTCGTCGTGGGCGGCCGGTAGTCCTTTTCGGACATCGCCCGGATGTGCGATTTTGACCAATCCTCGGCCATCAACGCGGCCTTCGGGTCATCGTCGTATCGGATGATGTCAATCACCCGGTCAAGGTTCAGGAAGGCAATCAGCAGGCCTTCCAGCACTTCCAGTCGCGCGTCGATCTTCTGGGTCCGGTGCAGGCTTCGCCGCCGCAGCACGTCGCGGCGGTGGTCAAGGAACGCCCGCAGCACTTCCTTCAGCGAGCAGACCTTCGGCACCTTGCCGTCGATCAGCACGTTCATGTTCAGGCTGAACCGCACTTCAAGGTCCGAGTTCTTGAACAGGCTGCCCATCAGCACGTCCGGGTCGACGTTCCGGGCACGGGGCTCCAGGATCAGCCGGATGTCCTCGGCGGATTCATCCCGGACGTCGGCCAGCAAGGGCACCTTCTTGATCTGGATAAGCTCGGCCAGCTTCTCGATCAGCTTCGACTTCTGCACCTGGAACGGGATCTCGGTGACCACGATCTGCCAGGTGCCGCGACCCAGATCCTCCACCGCCCACTTGGCGCGGGTGCGGAACGCTCCGCGGCCCGTGCGATAGGCCTCAAGGATGCTGTCGCGGGGTTCGACGATCACCCCGCCCGTCGGGAAATCAGGGCCGGGGATCAGGACAACCAGCGCCTCGTCAGACAGATCAGGATCAGCCAACAGCGCCTGACAGCCGTCGATCAGCTCGTCCAGATTGTGCGGCGGGACGTTGGTGGCCATGCCGACGGCAATGCCGCTGGAGCCATTGGCCAGAAGGTTCGGAAAGGCCGCCGGCAGCACCACCGGCTCTTCCAGACGGCCATCGTAGTTCGGGCGGAAGTCGACCGCTGTCTCGTCGATCCCCTCCATCAGAGCTTCGGCCGCCGCAGTCACCCGCGCCTCGGTATAGCGCGAGGCTGCCGGGTTATCCCCGTCGATGTTGCCAAAGTTGCCCTGCCCGTCGACCAGCGGGTAGCGCATGTTGAAATCCTGCGCGAGCCGCGCCATCGCGTCGTAGATCGCCTGGTCGCCGTGGGGGTGGAAATCCCCCATCGTGTCGCCGGAAATCTTGGCCGACTTCAGGAACCCCCCCGTCGGCGTCAGCCGCAGCCGCCGCATCGCCCAGAGGATTCGGCGGTGTACCGGCTTTAGCCCGTCACGGGCATCCGGCAGAGCCCGGTGCATGATCGTCGACAAAGCATAGGTCAGATACCGCTCACCGATCGCGCGGGACAGCGGTTCGGCGGTCGTCAGGCCCTCAGGCATTTCGGCCTGGGGCCCCTCGATCTTGGGCTCATCGTCATCTGCACTCATGCATGTTGTGTAGGGAAAACCCGGTCACGGGTCCAGATGGCAAAGACACAACAGGGAACCATCGTCAGGGTTGTGCATTTTTCCTGCACTCCCTTCTGGCGCCTGTGCTAAGAGGGCCCAAATAGAAATACGGATTCCAGATGCTGCGTCTGACTTTGATTTTGTGTGCCGGCCTGTTCGCCGCCCTAATGATTGCAGGGGAGGACCGGGGACAGCTGCGTCCGGGTCTCGCCGAAGCCGCCGCCAGATCGGCCATTGCCGGCAATGATTCGGTCGCGCCAACGCCTGAGGCCGAGGTCCAACCCGTCACGGTGATCGCGGCAGAGCCAGCGGCGAAACCTGCGGTTGCAGAACCGGCCGCTCCCGTGGTCGCGCGGGCCGACATTGAGCCGGTTGCCCCTGCCGTCGCCCCCGAGCCCTATGTCGAACCGGTTCGCACCGTGGTGACCGAAGTCGAAGAGCCGATCTTCTCGCTGTCCTCGGTCGGCACCGAAGCCGTTCCGACCGCGCCCGAGGCCCAGGCCACCCCCGAAGTCGTCGACGGCGGCGCGGGGACGATCTGGTATGTCGTGGCCAATTCGGTGAACGTGCGCGCCGAACCTTCCACCGAGGCCGAGGTCCTGGGCAAGCTTGGGTCCGGCGAAGCGACGCTTCTGGTCCAGGCGGTGGACGATGAATGGGCGCGGATCGTGATCCAGGGCGACGGGGTGGAAGGCTTCGTTGCCTTGCGCTACCTGAGCCCCGAGGCCCCCTGACGGGCCCAAGCCCACGGGAGCCAGCCAATGACCCAACGCTCGATCCTGATCACCGGATGCTCCTCGGGCATCGGTCTGGATGCAGCGCGCACTCTGCACGCGCGGGGCTGGCGGGTCTTCGCGACCTGCCGGCAAGAGGCGGACTGCGACCGACTGCGGGCCGAAGGGCTGGAGAGTTTTCGGCTGGACTATGCGGATGAGGACAGCCTCGCCGCCGCCGTGGCCGAAGTGGTGTCGCGCACCGGGGGCACGCTGGATGCGCTCTTCAACAATGGCGCCTTCGCCTGCCCTGGTGCTGTCGAGGACCTGCCGCGCGGCGCCCTGCGCGAGATCTTCGAGGTCAACCTCTTCGGCTACCACGACCTGACGCGGCGGGTGATCCCGCTGATGCGGGCGCAAGGCCACGGGCGGATCATCAACTGCTCGTCCGTCCTGGGTCTCGTCGGCATGACCTGGCGCGGTGCCTATGTCGCGACCAAGTTCGCGATGGAGGGGCTGACCGACGTGTTGCGGATCGAGATGAACGGGACCGGGATCGAGGCTATTCTGATCGAGCCCGGGCCCATCGCCACCAAGATCCGCGAAAACGCCGTACCGCATTTCGAAAAGTGGGTGGATTGGGAAAACTCGGCCCGGCGTGAGCAGTATGTCTCCTTGCGCGGGCGGCTTTACGACAAGAAGACCAAAAAGGACACGTTCGAGCTTGGCCCCGAAGCGGTGACCGCCAAGCTGATCCACGCGTTGGAACACCGCCGCCCGAAGGCGCGCTATTATGTGACGACGCCCACTTACCTGATGGGCTTTGCCCGCCGCATCCTGCCGACCCGCGCGCTGGATTGGCTGATCGCCAGGGGGTGAGGCTTACAGCCTTTCCGCCTCGGCATGCAGATGGTCGACCAGGCCCTGATCCAGGTTCATCCGCGCGGCCAGCATCGCCAGATAGCCCTTCTCGGCCGGGTTCGTCTCGTCCACAATCATAAGCGTGGCGGTGTAAATCTGGGTCGCCTCTGCCTCATTTTGCGCAAGGGCAGCGATCCGGCCCACGTCCAGCGGCGCGTCCAGCTCGGCCGCGATCAGCGCCGAGGCTTCATCCCCCAGGCCCAGCACGGCCAACTGCCCGTCAATCGCCGCGCGCTCCTCGGCTGACACCTCGCCATCGGCCTTCGCCGCCGCAATCATCGCTTGCAGAAGATGCGTCGCCAGGCTGTCCGCCGCAGCGGCATCGCTGGGGTTGAAGGCGCTGCCTTCGGGCGCGGGCAGCGCGGGTGCACCGTCCGCACCGGACCGGCCCGCCTTCCAATCCTCATAGGCCTTGTACGCGAGCCCGCCGATCGCCGCGAGGCCGCCGATCTTGACTCCGGTGCCCAGCATCCGCCGTCCGCCCCGGGTCAGAAGCACGCCCAGCAATCCCCCGGCAATCGCGCCCTTGCCCAGGGTCGACTGGTTGTTCCAGGCCTGTTTCGCCTTGTCGGTCAGGCCCTTGGCGCCCTTGCCCCCGGTCATCTGGGTCAGACCGCCCATCAGGTTGTCCATCAGGGATTTCGCGTTCAGCATACTGGTCTCCTACAATTTTCGGCCCGAGGATGTGATCGGTTCCGCAACGCTGCAATGACAGCGCAGGCCCCCGGCCAACCGCCGCCTATTCCGTCCCCCACCCCCCGCCACCGGGTGTCCGCATCTCGAACAGCGCGCCCTCGGGCAGGTCGCACTCGTCGTTGCCACCCAGCTGTTGCACCCGGCCATCGGGCCAATGCACCAGGTTCTCCCCCACCGCACCGGCAGCCCCGCCGTTCACGCCAAACGGCGCGACCGTGCGGCTGCCGCACAGCGTCGTCACCGTCACCGGCGCCAGGAACCGCAGCATCCGCACCGCCCCTTCGCCGCCCCGCCACTGCCCCGCCCCGCCCGAGCCCTTGCGAATCCCGAACGCCTCCAGCCGCACCGGAAAGCGCTTTTCCAGGATTTCCGGGTCGGTCATCCGCGTGTTGGTCATGTGGCTTTGCACCGCGTCACACCCCGCAAACCCCGGCCCCGCCCCCGTGCCCCCGGCGATCGTCTCATAGTTCTGGAACCGGTCATTGCCCCAGATGAAGTTGTTCATCGTCCCCTGCGCCGCCGCCACCACGCCCAGCGCGCCATAGAGCGCATTGCAGGCCGACTGGCTGACCTCGGTATTCCCGGCAATCACCGCCGCCGGGGCGCGCGGGTTCAAAAGCGTCCCGGCGGGCACGATGATTTCCAGCGGCTTGAGGCACCCCTCGTTCAGCGGAATGGGTTTCCCCACCAGCGTCCGGAACACATACAGCACCACCGCCCGGGTCACCGCCTGCGGCGCGTTGTAATTGCCGGAATGCTGCGCGCTGGTCCCGGTGAAATCGATTTTCGCCGAGCGGCGCGCGCGGTCCACCGTGACCGCCACGGTGATCTCGGCCCCGATGTCCATCGGATACCGGAAGGCCCCATCCGACAGCCGGTCGATCACCGCGCGCACGCATTCCTCGGCGTTTCGCTGCACATGGCCCATATAGGCCGCGACCACCTCGGCCCCATGCATGGCGACCACCCGCAACAGCTCCCGCCGCCCGGTCTCGTTCGCCGCGATCTGCGCCTTCAGGTCCGCCATGTTCTGGTCCGGCGACCGACACGGCCAGCGACCGGACCCGAGCAGCGCTCGCGTCTCGGCCTCCTGCAGCACGCCCTGCCGCACCAGCGGGAAGAGGTCGATCAGCACGCCTTCTTCCTCGATCGTGGTGCTGTCCGGCGGCCCCGACCCCGGCGTACGCCCGCCGATATCGGCGTGATGCCCGCGAGACCCCAGCCAGAAGGCGGGCCTGTCTTCTACGAAAACCGGAGTGATCACCGTGACATCCGGCAGATGGGTGCCGCCGTTCCAGGGCGAGTTCAGCATCCAGGCATCGCCCTCGCGCGCCGTCCCGCCGACCGCCGCGATCACCGTCTTCACCGCATGGGACATCGACCCCAGATGCACCGGCACATGCGGGGCGTTGGCGACCAGATCGCCCGCCGCATCGAAGATCGCGCAAGAAAAATCCAGCCGTTCCTTGATGTTGACCGACCATGCCGTGTTGGCCAAGGTCGCGCCCATCTGGTCGGCGACCGACATGAACAGGTTGTTGAACACCTCCAGCAGCACCGGATCGGCCTCGGTTCCCGCCGCCGGGGGCCGGGCGATGGCGGTTACCCGCCGCAGGATCAGGTTCGCCTGGGGATCGACCGTGGCCTCCCAGCCCGGCTCGACGATCACCGTACCGGTCGCCTCGGCAATCACGGCGGGACCTGTGATCCGCGTCGCGCTGCCACAGGCCTCGCGCCGGAACAGCGGAACCTGCTGCCACGCCCCACCCGCCCAGACCGCAAGCTCGCTCTCGGGCAGCCCGGCGCCTGCATCCAGAGCAAGGTCGGGCAAACCGGCCCCACCGCCCTCGGCCTCGACCGCCAGTATCTCGAACAACAACGCCCGTTCCGGAGAGGTGAAGCCGAACCGCGCCTGATGCGCTGCAGCAAACGCATCCGCCATGGCAGCGGCCTCCCCGAAGGGCACCGGCAGCGATTGGTGCTGGCCCTCATAACGCAGATGCGCGGTCATCGTGACCACAGGCGCGGCCACCCCCTGCGCGGCGAGTTCGGCCGTGGCCTCAGTGGCCAAGGCCTCGATCCGGGACCGGGCTTCGTGCAGCGCAGCAAGCGGCGAGTCGAACTGGGTTTCACGCAACACGCGCAACTGCGCCAGGCCCATGCCGAAGGCGGAAAGAACCCCAGCCTGCGGATGTATGAAAACGGTTTTCATACCCAAGGCATCCGCCACCCCGCAGGCATGCTGCCCGCCCGCGCCACCGAAACATTGCAGCGCATAGCCCGTCACATCGTGCCCACGCTGGACGCTGATCTTCTTGATCGCGTTGGCCATGTTGTCGATGGCGATGCGCAGGAACCCTTCTGCGATGACTTCCGGCGCATCGCGTCGTCCCGTCACTTTCGCCACCTCGGCCGACATCACCTGAAACGCCGTCCGCACCGCTTCGGCATCCAGCGGCTGGTCACCACCCGGCCCGAACACCGCCGGGAAATGCGCCGGGGACAGCCGCCCCAGCATCACGTTGCAATCGGTGATCGTCAGCGGCCCGCCCCGGCGATAGCTGGTCGGCCCCGGATTGGCCCCGGCGCTTTCCGGGCCGACCTGGAACCGCCCGTCCCGGAACGAACAGATCGACCCGCCCCCCGCAGCAACCGTATGAATATCCATCATCGGCGCGCGCATCCGCACACCTGCGACCTCGGTCTCGAACGACCGTTCATAAACGCCGGCATAGTGGCTGACATCGGTCGAGGTCCCGCCCATGTCGAACCCGATCAGCCGGTCAAACCCGGCCGCCTGCCCGGTCCAAACCATGCCGACGATGCCACCCGCCGGGCCGGACAGGATCGCGTCCTTGCCCTGAAACCGCCCAGCCTCGGTCAACCCGCCGTTCGATTGCATGAACAGAAGCCGCCCCGTCGCGCGACCCATGTCCAGCGCGCCCTCGACCTGCGCCACATAGCGCCGCAGGATCGGCGAGAGGTAGGCATCAACCACCGTCGTATCCCCTCGCGCCACCAGCTTGGCCAGACGAGAGACCTGATGTGAAAGGGAAATCTGCGTGAACCCTGCGTCCCGTGCAAACCTGCCGACCAAGACTTCATGCGCCGGGTTCACATGCCCGTGCATCAGCGCAACCGCGACCGCGCGGATACCCATGGCATGAGCGCGGGCCAGTGCCTCGGCCGCCGCCCTCTCATCCAGCGGGCGCACTTCGACCCCGTCCGCGTCCAGGCGCCCAGGGATTTCGAACACCTGTTCATAAAGCAGGTCCGGTCGCCGGATGTTCAGCTCAAAGAGGTCCGGCCGCGCTTGCGTTCCGATGCGCAACAGGTCACCGAACCCTTCGGTGATCAACAGCGCAACCCGCTCTCCCTTCCGTTCCAGAAGGGCGTTGGTGGCGACGGTTGTCCCCATCTTGACCGCAGCGATGCTGCCATCGGGGATTGGCTCGCCGGGGCCCAGCCCAATGCAGTCGCGGATACCCTGGACCGCCGCGTCCGGATAGCGCTCGGGGTTTTCGGACAGAAGCTTGGCCGTGACCAGCTGGCCGTCCGGAGCCCGTCCGACCACGTCGGTAAAGGTCCCGCCCCGGTCGATCCAGAATTCCCACGCCATGCCGGTTCCTCCTCGCCCGCCCTTGGTGCCTTCCGCCCCGCCAAGTTGCAAGCCGCCTTCCGCCCCAACCGCGCGGATCGGCCGCATCGGACGGGGGGCTGTTTCCCTTGCCTTCAGGCTCGCGGCACCCCAGCATCCGGCCATGCGTGCCTTTTCCTACCGCGATGACCCCGCCGTCCCACCGTTCGACGACAGCACCCCGATCGCGGTGATGGACGCCCAGTGTGCGATCTGCAGCTGGGGCGCGCGGATGATCCACCGTCTGGACCGCGCGGGCACCGCCCGGATCTGCCCGATCCAGTCGTCGCTCGGCACCGCCCTTCTCCGCCATTACGGCATTGACCCGAACGACCCGGCCAGCTGGCTGTTCCTCGACGCCGGCATCGCCCACAAGGATTTCGAGGCGGTCCTTTACGCTGGTCGCCGGTTTGGCGGGCTGGGCTACCTGACCCAGGTCCTCCATCTGATCCCAAAGCCTTTGCGCGACTGTCTCTACCGCCGCCTTGCCCGCAACCGTTACCGCCTGTTCGGCCGCGCCGACCTCTGCGCCTTGCCCGATCCGGCCCTGCAACGCCGCATCCTGCGATGAGGGTCCTGATCCTTGGCGGCACCGGCGTCTTTGGTGCGCGCCTGGCCCGGCTTCTGGCCCGCGACGGCCATCAGATCACCATCGCCGCCCGCACCCTGCCCGCCGCCCAGACCCTTGCGGCCGAACTCAGTGCCACGGCGCTGCAGATGGATCGCACCGGCGACCTCTCGGCCCTCCAAGGCCACGACGTCGTGGTCGACGCCGCCGGGCCGTTTCACGCCTATGGCACCGACCCCTACCGCCTGGTCCGCGCCGCATTGGCTGCAGGTGCCCATTACCTTGACCTCGCCGACAACGCCGCCTTCTGCGCCGGGATCACCGTGCTGGACCCGCAGGCCCGCCAATCGAACAAAGCCGCGATCTCCGGCCTCTCCTCGGTCCCCGCAATCTCCAGCGCCGCCGTTCGCGCGCTTTCCGGCTCCGACCAACCCCTGCACATCGACAGCGCAATCCTGCCGGGTAACCGCAGCCCGCGCGGCCTATCCGTCATGGCCTCGATCCTGACCCAGGCGGGCCGCCCGTTCCCGCTCTACCAGGCCGGGCGCTGGACCACTGTCCCCGGCTGGTCCGCCCCACGGAACTTTGCCCTTCCCGCCGGGATCACCCGCCAGGGCTGGCGGATCGAGGTTCCCGACACCCGCCTTTTCCCCAGCCATTTCAACGCACAAACCGTCGACTTCCGCGCGGGGCTGGAGCTTGGAGTGATGCGCTACGGCCTTGCTGCCTTCGCCCTTCTCCGCCGCGTCCTCCCCTTCCCGGTCACCACTCCCGTGGTCCGTGCCTTCCGCTTGGCTGCCGACCTCCTCGCCCCGTTCGGTACCGGAACCGGCGGCATGTCGGTCAGCGTCACCACCGCCACGCACCGCCACACCTGGACCCTCCTCGCCGAAGACGGAGACGGTCCCTTCGTCCCCGCCATCGCCATCCGCGCGCTCCTCCGCCGCCCGGCCCTCCCCACAGGAGCAACGCCCGCCCTTGAGATCGTCACCCTCGACGAACTTGAAGCCGCAATGTCCGACCTCACGATCCGGTTCGAACGCCACAGCGCGCCGCTGGACCCGATCTTCCCCCGCGTTATCGGCCCCGCCTTCGCCACCCTGCCCGATGCCGTCCGCGCCACGCACCAGACCACAGGCGCAACCTGCTGGCAGGGGCAGGCCTCGGTCACTCGTGGCAAAAGCTGGTGGAGCCGCCTTCTCGCCACCCTGTTCCGCTTTCCGCCCGCCAGCAACGATACCGAGGTCGAGGTCATCAAGACCGCCACCGCAACAGGTGAAACCTGGACCCGCCGTTTCAGTGCGCGCTCCTTCCGCTCGCAGCTGACCGCCACACCCGATGGCATGACCGAACGCTTCGGTCCCTTCACCTTCCGGCTTGGGCTGACGGTTCAGGATGGCGCGCTGCATTATCCGGTCACGGGCGGCCGCCTTGGCCCCGTCCCGCTCCCCAGATGGCTTTTACCCGGCTCGGACACCCGCGAGTTCGCGGAAGACGGCCGCTTTCACTTCGATGTCCGCCTGCTGGCCCCCATCACCAGCGGCCTGATGGTCCATTACCGCGGCACGCTGTCGCCCGCCGCGCCAAAGGACCCCTCACCGCCAACCTGAACGAACACCCAAGAATTCTCGGCGAAAATTCCTGGGCTTGCCCGGTCACCGAGCAACCGTCGCCAAAAGCTCCTCGACCTTCGGCCCGAGCCCCTCGACGATCAGCTTGACCCCGTCCGGATTGGGATGCAGCCCGTCCGCCTGCATGAAGGCCGCCATCGACGCCGGATCGGCCGGGTCCGCCCCTGCGGCCCGCAGCCCGGCGAAGAAATCGTCGGCAAGCAGCGTCCCGTACTGCGCCGCCAACTCGCCATACATCCCGTCGAACGCCGCCTTGTACTCTGGCCCGAAATTGCCCGGAGCCTTCATCGACACCAGCAGCACCGGCAGCTTCCGCGCTGCCGCCTCTTTCAGGATGCCGTCCAGGTTCGCCCTCGACCCCGCTGGGTCCAGCCCGCGCAACAGATCGTTGCCCCCCAGCGTCACGATCAGCGCATCGGCGTCCGGCCCCAGGGCCCAGCCGACACGGGCCAGCCCGCCAGCCGTCGTATCCCCCGAAACGCCCGCGTTCTGCACCGCGACATCATGCCCCTTGGCCTTCAGCCAGCCTTCCAGCACCGGCACGAACCCTTGGGTCTGATCGCTCAAGCCATAGCCCGCCGTCAGACTGTCGCCGAGTGCCACGATCGTGACCGGCTCGGCAAATACCGATGTTGACAGTGCCAAGACTGCAATCGCAGCATTGCGCATCCGCCGGAACGCGCCATATCCGGTAGACTGACCCACCCGAAGGACCTTTTGCATGACCGATCCCGTTCTCGCGCTTACCGATGCGCGGCTGACCCTCGCCGGAAACGCCGGCCCGGTCGAGATCCTGAAGGGCATTACCCTTTCCATCCACAAGGGCGAAACGGTGGGGCTGGTCGGGCCATCGGGGTCGGGCAAATCGTCGCTCCTCATGCTCATGGGCGGGTTGGAGCGTGCCACCGGCGGCAAGGTCCTGGCTCTGGGGCAGGACCTGACCACGATGAACGAAGACGCGCTCGCCCGCTTCCGTCGGGGGAATATGGGGGTTGTCTTCCAATCCTTCCACCTCATTCCGACGATGACCGCTTTGGAGAACGTGGCGTTACCGTTGGAACTGGCTGGCGCAACTGATGCTTTCGCGCGGGCCGAGGCGGAACTGACCGCCGTAGGCCTTGGCTCCCGCATGCACCACTACCCCAGCCAGATGTCCGGCGGTGAACAGCAGCGCGTGGCCTTGGCCCGCGCCGCCGTGCCGCGTCCCGCGATCCTTCTGGCCGATGAACCCACCGGCAACCTCGACGGCGTCAACGGCCAAGCGATCATGGACCTGCTTTTCGGCCTGCGCGACCGCCATGGTGCAACGCTGGTCCTTGTCACCCACGCGCCCGAGCTTGCCGCCCGCTGCGACCGGGTGATCCGGCTGGCCGACGGCCTTCTGGCCCCCGAAGCCCACGCGAAAGCCGCCGAATGAGCCTTTCCCTTACCATCGCCCGGCGCGAACTTCGCGGCGGCCTGCGCGGTTTCCGCGTGTTCCTCGCCTGCCTTGCGCTTGGCGTCGCAGCCATCGCTGCCGTCGGCACCCTGCGGACCGGCATCCAGCAAGGCCTGACCGACCAGGGCGCGGTGATCCTTGGTGGCGATGCCGAGATGCGCTTCACCTATCGCCAGGCCGACGCGGACGAACGCGCCTACATGGACCGGATCGCCAGTCAGGTGTCCGAGGTCTACGATTTCCGCTCGATGGCGCTGATCGAAGGCGACCAGGCCCTGACCCAGATCAAGGCCGTCGACAACGCCTGGCCCCTGACCGGCGCTGCCCAGCTTGATCCGCCGATCCCGGTGGCCGAGGCGCTGGCCGACCAGAACGGCCTTCCTGGCGCGATCATGGACCCGGTCCTGATCGACCGCCTCTCCCTTGCCATCGGGGACACTTTCCGGCTTGGCACGCAAGAGTTCCGCCTGACCGCCGCCCTGACGCGTGAGCCTGATAGTGCCTCTACCGGTTTTACCCTCGGCCCCCGTACCATCGTGCACTCGGGTGCGCTGGCAAACTCTGGCCTCCTTGCCTCAGGCTCGATGTATGAGACCCGCTACCGACTGATCCTGCCGCCCGGCGCGGACCTGCAAACCCTTGAGGATGAAGCCGAAACCACCTTCCGTGACAAGGGAATGCGCTGGACCGACAGCCGCCGCGCCGCCCCGGGGATCGAGACCTTCGTCGACCGCATCGGCAGCTTCCTCGTCCTTGTCGGCCTTGCGGGCCTCGCCGTCGGCGGCGTCGGCATCTCTGCCGCGATCCGCAGCTACCTCGAAGGCAAGGTGGAGACCATCGCCACCCTGAAAACTCTCGGCGCCGAGGGCGGCCTGATCTTCCGCAGCTATCTCTGGCAGACCGCGATCCTGTCGGCTCTCGGCATCGTCCTCGGCCTTGCCCTCGGCGCCGTCGTCCCCCTCCTCGCCGCCCCCCTGATCGAGGCCTCGCTTCCCTTCCCGGCCGAGATCCGCCTCTCCCCCGGCGCCCTCATGGAGGCCGCCTTCTACGGCACCCTCTCCGCCCTGATCTTCACCCTCCTGCCCCTTGCCCGGACCGAACGCATCCGCCCCGCCGCCCTATACCGTGGCGGCTCCGGCACCCGCGCCTGGCCCCGCAAACGCTACCTCACCGCCCTCGCCCTCGCGGCCCTGGCGCTCATCGGCAGCGCCACCTGGCTCTCCGGCATCCCTGAACTCGCCCTTGGCGCAGCAGGCGGCGTTCTTGGTGCGCTCATCATCCTCGCCCTCTCAGCCGCAGGCCTTCGCTGGGCGACGAAGCGTCTTGCCCGCACCAAACTGACCCACGGCCGCCCCGCCACCCGCGCGGCGCTTGCGGCCATCGGTGCACCAAGGTCCGACGCCACCTCCGTCGTCCTGTCCCTCGGCCTCGGCCTCTCGGTCCTCGCCGCCGTCGGCCAGATCGACTGGAACCTGCGCCAGGCCATCGCCACCGACCTGCCGACCCGCGCTCCGGCCTTCTTCTTCGTCGACATCCAGCCCGACCAGATCGACCCCTTCCTCGCCATGATGGACGCAAACTCCGCCGTGACCGAGATGGAAACCGCTCCCATGCTGCGCGGCGTGATCACCCAGATCAACGGCAAGCCTGCCCGCGAAGTCGCTGGCGACCACTGGGTTGTCCGCGGCGACCGTGGCATCACCTATGCCGCCACCCCCGGCGCCAAGACCCGCATCACCGCCGGTGAGTTTTGGCCCGAGGACTACGCGGGCGACCCCCAGATCAGCTTTGCCACCGAAGAGGCCGAGGAGATCGGCCTGAACCTCGGCGATACGATGACCGTCAACATTCTCGGCCGCGACCTGACCGCCACGATCACCTCGTTCCGCGAGGTCGACTTTTCCAACGCCGGGATGGGTTTCGTGATGACCCTGAACCCCAGCGCCCTGGCCGGTGCCCCCCACACCCACATCGCCACCGTCTACGCCCCGCCCGAAGCGGAAGCGCAGATCCTGAAGGACGTCACCAAGACCTGGCCCAACATCACCGCCATCGGCATTCGTGAGGCGGTGGACCGCGTGGCCGAAGCGCTGTCCGCCATCGCCACCGCCACCGCCTGGGCCGCCGCGGGCACCCTCATCACCGGCTTTGTCGTCCTGATCGGCGCGGCGGCGGCAGGCGAACGCGCCCGCATCTACGAATCCGCGATCCTGAAGACACTTGGGGCTACACGCGGCAAGATCCTGGCCAGCTTCGCCCTGCGATCCGCGCTGATGGGGGCCGCCGCAGGCGTCGTCGCCGTCATCGCCGGGGGCATCAGCGGCTGGGCGGTGATGACCTTCGTGATGGACTCGACCTACCGCTTCGAACCGGTCTCGGCCATCGGCATCGTCGCGGGCGGGGTCCTCGCCACCCTCCTCGCCGGGCTGTTCTTCGCGATCCGCCCGCTCAACGCCCGCCCGGCCGGGACGTTGCGAGCGCAGGACTGATCCGCCGCCCCAACCCAAAAATTTTCGCCGAAAATTTTTGGGCTTCCCACCGGCATCGCCCGCGCCAGGCGGTCAAGGCGTGATCGCTTGCGGCGTCAGCGCCTTGTCTTCCGGCAAGGCGACCGGGCGGAACATCTGGAACCCCTTGCGAGCCACCAGCCGCGCGCCGGTATACTCGAACGAGGCGAAGAAACGCTCCACCCCGAACTGCTTGATGTCCATGTCAGTGAAATCCGCGATGATCTGGTCGTAATTGTCCGCCAGCACCCGGTTCTTCGGGTCCAATCCGCTGACGCAGACCAGACCCGTCGGCTGACAATCCAGCACCGTGATCGTCAGCTCCGGCCGCCACTTCTGCAGGATCGGGATCAGCTTCCAGACATCCCCGGTCCAGGCCCCGTCGGGCAGGTTGTCCAGATCGCGCCGCGTCATCTTTTGCCCGTAGGGCACGCAGTCGTGCAGCATGATGACCCCATTCGGGTCCATCGCCGCCTCGGTGTTCAGGAAATCGCGCAGGAGGAACTCGAACAGGTGCATCCCGTCCAGGAACGCGAGGCTTAAGCGGATGTCGTTCTTCGCCAGAAAGCCGTTGGCAAAGAAGTCATCACTCGTCGCCTGGAACACATGCAGCGCGGGTTTCGAGCCGATGATATTGATCTCGGCCCGGAAGAACGGATCGACCGCGATGGTCTTGGACCGGACCGGAGCGAAACTTTCCCCCGACCGGCAGCCGACCTCCAGATACCAGTCGAACAGGCAAGAGGCATGCAGGGTGCTCAGGAACCTGCGATACTGCATCCCCAGCGGCTTGTTGTACATCTCGGGTCTCTCGGACTGTCCTGCACGGCGTTGGCCGCACCATGCCGACAGGACGTGACGGTTGCAACCCGGAGAAGATCAGCTCCCGCGCCCCGACGGCAGTCGCGGGACACCCCAAGAATTTTCGCCGAAAATTCTTGGGCCGCCAGTCAATGCGCCGGACGGATGAAGGTCCCGTTGCGCAGTTCGGTGAAGGCCTGACGCAGCTCGGCCTCGGTGTTCATCACGATCGGTCCGGCCCAAGCCACCGGCTCCTCGATCGGCGCGCCCGAGATCAAGAGGAACCGCACCCCCTCCGGCCCCGCCGTCACCGTCACCTCGTCGCCCGCGCCAAAGCGGACCAGCGTCCGGTTGCCGCTCAGGTCGCGGATGTTGACCTCCTTGCCGCGCACTTCCTTCTCCAGCAGCACGCCTTCCGGCCGCGCCGCATCGCGGAAGTTGCCCGCACCCTCGAAGACATAGGCAAAAGCCCGACGCCGGGTGTCGACCTTGAAGGTCTTCCGCCTTCCGGCAGGCACGAAGACATCCAGATACTGCGGGTCCGCCGCGATGCCATCCACCGGGCTTTTGACCCCGCGATAGTCGCCGATCACGACGCGGATCGACGTGCCATCATCCTCATGCCTTTCCGGCAGCGCGCTCGCCTCCATGTCCTGATAGCGCGGCGCGGTCATCTTCAGCGCCTTGGGCAGGTTGCCCCACAGCTGAAAGCCATGCATCCGGCCCTTGGCGTCGCCCTTCGGCATCTCCTGGTGCAGGATGCCGCGTCCGGCGGTCATCAGCTGCAGCGACCCCGGCCCCAAAGTGCCCTTGTTCCCAAGGCTGTCGCCATGCTCCACGGTCCCGGCCAGCACATAGGTGATCGTTTCGATCCCCCGATGCGGGTGCCACGGGAACCCCGCCGAGTAATCCCGGGGATGATCGCCCCGGAAGTCGTCAAACAACAGGAACGGGTCCGCCTCGGTCGGGTCCTGGAACCCGAAAGCGCGGTGCAGATGAACGCCTGCGCCCTCGATATGGGGGCTGGCGCGGCGGGTCTCGATGACGGGACGGATGGACATGGGTCTCTCCTGGAATTGCGTTGGGAGGAAGATGGTGCGATCCGGCCCCCGCGCCAAGGCGCTTATCCGGGGGATGATTGTGCAACAATGCACATGCCCCACTACAACGGACAGACGCTTGGTATTTCGTCAGGTTCGGACCAAGCCATCCGGAGTATCTCAGGGCTGCTCCTGGACGTGAAAGGTCTTTCCCACGATTTTCCAGTCCGCTCCGACGCGGATCGCCGACAGATGGTCGATCATCCACAGCCCAGCGTATCGGCCGCGAACAGCGACAGTGGCAATGTCGCCATCCATCCGCAGGCTTTCCACCCTGTAGTCCTCCTTTCCGTGCTGACCTACCAGGCTTTCGGTTTCGACGACAAAGGCCTCAAGATCCAGCCAAAGGAAGGCACCATCGAAGTTGCCCACGATGGCCGCACGTGGCTCGAACAGCGCATGAAGAGCAACTCTGTCTCCGGCCACCATGGCACTGTAGTAGCGCGCAGCCAGATCGCGAACGGTACTGTCGTCTGTTGCATCGTTCAATTGAATCTCCTGTCTCGAAGTGGGTTCGGTTGCAGTAGAGTGCTGTCCTGACAAACTACTAAAGCAAGAGACAACCCATTGATTTTATTTCGCCATCTACGTTTGTCCACCGTGGTCTCTACCCCGTCAGATGCGGCAGCCTCTCAGTCACCTCCGGTTCGACCCGCACCAGACCGGTCCGCGGCGGCTCGCTGTCAGGCAATCGGATCGCACTGGCCAGTCCAAGCCATTCCAGTGCGCGGATGAACCAGAAGCCGGGGTCGACCTGCCCCGGCTCCACCCCCAACCGGGCCGAGTGCGGGAAAGCGTGGTGGTTGCCGTGCCAGTTTTCACCGAAGGTAATCAGCCCGATCCCGAGGATGTTGTAGCCCTGCACCGGCAGCCCTTCCACGCGCCAGCCCTGATGCCCCCCACGATGCGCGAAATGCCCGACCGCCCAGTGCCCGGTCAGCGAGGCGAAGATGCGGACCGAAATGCCCCACAGCAGCAATTCCATCCCGCCCGCGAGCCAGAGGATGACTGCTAGCGGCAGTTGCTGCGCCATCCAGGTCGCTTCGATCATGCGATAGAATCTGGACCTGGCGACCTCTGGCTCGATGACAAACTCTGGCGGATGCTCCAGCCGGTAGGCACAGTGCAGCTGCCACCAGCCATCGCGCCAGAAACCGGCATCATGCGACGGATGTGGGGGGCAAAGCGCCTGCCGCTGATGCCAATCCCGCATGTCGTGTGCCCGGATCATGCCGAGGGGACCAGCCATTCCAACCAACACCCCAAGGTAGACCAGCACATGCTCCAGCCAGCGCGGGGTCCTGAACGACCGGTGGATCAAAAGCCGGTGCATGCCTGTCGAATGCCCGGCGCAGATCGTGGCCGCTGTCAGCACCAGAAAAACCGCAAGCCCTTCGACGGTCGGATACAGCAGAACGGCGGCAACCGTGCCAGCCAGATGCGCAGACCACCACAGCGACTTGACCGGATCCCAAGCGATCTGGCCCCGCAGCGGGTCAGTCAACGCAACCGGATGAACCCTCTCGGTCGAGACCAGCATCACCCGCAGCCCCCTTTGCTCTGTCAACGCAGGGTGCCAGAGGCTGCCGCAATCAACAACTGTTCAGACCGTCGCGGACAGGAATTAAGAAACCCCTAACGCCCGCGACCAACCCCTTGATATCCCTATGCCATCCACGTTTGTCCACCGTGGACACTACCCCGTCAGATGCCGCAGCCCCTGCGTCACATCCGTCCGCACCGCCAACCGCAGCCCCGGCTCGTCGCCCGCCTTCAGCGCCGCCAGGATCATCCGGTGGTGGGTCGGCGGTTCCCTCCGCTTCACCCTCGCATAGACCGCCCGCATGGTCGGCCCCAGCTGCAGCCAGACCGTCTCGCACATCGCCAGCATCGCCGGGGTCTGGGCCCGCAGGTACAGCGTCCGGTGGAACTCCAGGTTGGTGCGGACATAGGTCACCGCATCCCCCCGGACCGCCGCCTCACCGTTCATCAGGTTGATCGCTGTCAGCCGTTCGATCAGGGCAAAGTGGGCGCGGGGCAGGGCGCGGGCCGCCATCTCCGGCTCCAGCAAGGCCCGGATCGCGGCCAGCTCCTCGATCCGCTCCGGCGTCAGTTCCGGCGTCGATATCCGGCCCGAGGAGGACAAAGTCAGCGCCCCCTCCGCCACCAGCCGCCGCACGGCCTCACGCGCAGGGGTCATCGACACGCCGAAGCTTTTTCCCAACCCCCGCAGCGTCAGCGACTGGCCGGGGTCCAGCTCACCATGCATGACCTGCTGGCGCAGCGTCCGGTACAGCCGTTCATGGGCCGAGGCGTTGGGATCGGGAGGGCGCGGGGTCAGCATGGGCGAAGGGAACACCCCGCTCCGGTCCCGGTCAATCCTGAAAGCGCAGCCGGTGCAGCGTCTGGCCATGTTCGTGCAACCAGGCCCGCTGGGCCTTCCAGCCCGGATAGATCCGCTCGACCACCGCCCAATAGGCCGGGGAATGATTCAGCTCGACCAGATGCGCGACTTCGTGGGCGGCGACGTAGTCCAGCACCGACGGCGGCGCCATGATCAGCCGCCAGGAATACATCAGCCGCCCGTCCGGCGAACAGGACCCCCAGCGCGACCGCGTGTCCCGGATCGCCAGCGAGGAATACTGGCGCCCGACCAGCCCGGCATAACGGGTCGAGGCCGCGGCCAGACGGTCGCGGGCCAGGACCTTCATCCAGGCTGCCACCCGCGCCCCCACCGCTGCCGGATCGCCGGGGACGAGGAGGTGGTCCTCCTCGACCCGCACCCGCCGCCCCGTCCCGGGGGCAAGACGCAGATCATTTCCCTCGACCGGTATGACCGACCCGATGCCGACCGCTTGCCGCGCCGAATCCGGCATCGCCTGCAACGTCTCGCGCAGCCAGCCTTCATGGCCACGCAGAAAGTCCATCGCATCGCCGTCCCGCGCGCGCAGCGGCATCGACAGCGTGACCTTGCCATCCAGCCGCGAAACCCGCAGCGAAAACCGCCGCGCACGGGCCGAGCGCCGCAGGTGAACTTCGACCGGAGGAGAGCCGGGCAGAACGGCCATGAAAAACCCCTTGAAACCTGCGCGGAACATAGCCATTTCCGCAGGCACACAAAAGGCTTTGACAGTCGCCTGCACCTGTGGCAAGCGGCAGCTTTCCTGCTTACCCACCATCCAAAGGGATCACTATGCCCAAAGCAGAATGGGGTACGAAGCGTATCTGCCCGACGACCGGCAAACGCTTCTACGACCTGAACAAAACCCCGATCGTCAGCCCCTATACGGGCGAGGTCGTGGATATCGAATCCGTGCGTCGCAAGATGGCCGCCTCGGTCATTTCGCGCGCTGTTCCCGAAAAGGATGATGACGTTCTGGTCGAGGATCTGGAAACCGAAGACGTCCTCCTGGACGGCGCCGTCGCCGACGATGCCGAACTGGACGATGATCTTCTGGAAGACGATGCCGACGACAACGTCTCGCTCGACGACCTGGCCGACGTGCCCGGCGACGAGGAGGAAGTCTGAGGGCAAACGCCGGCCGATAGGGGTGATTTTCCCCCTTGCAGCCCCCGGCGACCTGTCCTAGATAGCCCGCATCGCGACGGCAACGCCGCGATGTTTCTCTCCGGTGGGGTCATAGCTCAGATGGGAGAGCGCTTGAATGGCATTCAAGAGGTCGGGAGTTCGATCCTCCCTGGCTCCACCAATTTAAAACTAAGATAACAATGAGTTAGGGCGTCGCAAAACAAGCGGCGCCCTACTCGTTTGCGTAGAGTCATCACCGAATCATCACCCTGGCCATGGTGCGTTAGAAGCGGTGTGCGCCTTCAAGCGTGGGTGTAGAGGCGCGCTACGGTTCCGGTGCGCGGAAGGCTGGCCAGAAAAGCAAGAAGCTTCAGCGAAGCCATATCAGGCAGTTCGGTGTGAGGGCAATGTCCAGCACCATCGTCTATCACCGTCTCGACATTTAGCTGACCTGCAAGTTAACGCGCTTCCTCGACGGCATCCGGAAAGTCCGGGTCTTTGGTGCGCATCGCGATTAGCGCCGGCGAGCAAGGCGGCCCCACCTCGGCATGGTCAGCCGACTTGCGGGTCGGAAACAGGGTGTTCCAGTACAGGGTCCAGAAGGCGACCTTCGAGGGTCCGGCAAACCAAATTTCAGCAATAACTCAGGATGAACAAGGCCTCGAGATCACGGACGATCGATCCCATTAGCACGACGCCCGGCTGTAGGACCGCACCATAATCGTGGAGGCAGAGGGGCTCCTGACCCAGGTCAATCATGCCGGGCGCTTTGGGCGGTTCCAGTGCGAGGCGGTGATCCAGTCGGTGCATGTTCAGCGCCCGATTATCGGGCGGCTGAACCTGGACGCACTGGCGATGCTCTACGATCTTCTCATTCGGCACGCCGACGGCATCAGCGCTCGGATCGGCCAGGCGGTGGTGATGGCTGAACGGGGCGACGCCGCCAGCGCGCTAGCCGACCTCGACGATCTAGCGCCGAACCGAGTGGCGCGGTACGAGCCATTCTTGGTCGCCCACGCGCGCTTCGCCGCTCAGGCCGAACAGGCGGAGGTCGCCGCCACGAGCTTGGGATCGCGTTGCCCCTCGGGGAGGGCCTGGCGGTGCGGGAGCATCTTGAGGTACTTCGGCGGCAAATGGCGACGGGTAATCGCGGAAGGTGAGCGTTCCCGAGTGGGGGTGACGGTAAGCCAATACTTCGTTCGGGCGAGTTGCAGCGAACGACCACTTTCGGCCCAAAGCGGACGGACTTGCTCAAGGTCGTGTGTTGAAGTCCTTCGCTAGAGCAGACAGTCGAACAGCCCAGCCAGTTCAAGTTCAAGTGTCCGAGACAGGAGCCCTTTTGCTGTTCGCTGTACTACCGGCCAATGTCTGATGCCGTCCCTGAGCGTAGTATAGCTTACGGACGCGCAGGGACCTGCATTGTCATGCAGTGGATCGCCCCACCCTGCCGGGGCCCGGCGCGCAACGGCACACTCACAACTTGCCGGTCAGGAAGCAGGTGGGCAAGAAATCCAAGTGCCTCTTGGTCCTTGTCCGGTTCTTCACCTGCGACAGGCACGATCACTCCGCCATTGCAGAAGTAAAAGTTCATGTAGGGGGCGATGATCCAGTTCCCCTCGTCCATGAAGCCGGACATGTAAGGGAAGTCGACGACATCAACTCCTGCCGCATGCAGCGTGGCCCGAGATTTGGCGAGGTGGGGAGAGTTCGGGTCATCCTCGGGCGATTTCAGCATCAGCGCGCGGTTTTCGCTGATGAAGGCCAGGAACAGGTCCGCGTGACCATCTGTGCCGTAGTACATTCGGGCAGGGTCGCGGACCGAGTCCTCGGCCAGACCCTGACCCAGCCAGATGATGCGGTTCAGACCAAGCGCGGCCTTGATCTGCGCCTCCACCTTGTCGCGGGTCAGATACCAGTTGCGGCTTTCATGCATGATGCAGCCCTCTGGGGCGACCATCGTGCCCGCCCCGTCAATTGAGACCGCGCCGCCTTCCAGCACCACGTCGATGAAATCGACCTCGTCGCCCAGGTCCTCGGCCAGGGTGCGCCCCAGCCGGGCATCGCGGTCGCGGTTGGCATGCCGCTCTCCCCAAGCGTTGAATCGGAAATGCCGGGCACGCCGGGTCTTGCCATCGGTCACGAACAAAGGCCCGTTGTCGCGCAGCCAGGACCCGTCGATGGGGTGCACTACCACTTCGACATTCGCCGCAAGCATCCCCCGAGCCTGCATGGCCTGTTCGACGGTCTTCGCAACCATCGTCACCGGTTCGAAGGCCGCAATCGCATTGGCGACGGACGCAAACTCCCGTCGCCCCTGCTCCAGCGTGTGCCCCCAGGAGTATTCCCGGCAAGGCCAGCACATCAGCGTGCGTTCATGGCGGTCCCATTCGGCGGGCATGCGGAAAGTCATCAGTCGTTCCTATTGCTGCGGGGCCTGCGTGCCTTTCAGGATCAGGTCGCGTGTCGAAGACAGGTGACGAACGAGCGCCGCAGCCGCCTCGGCGGCCTTGCGGGCGAGCGCAAGATCCACGATCTCGCGGTGTTCGGCCGAGACGTCGCGCTTGACCACCTCGAACGGGATCGACCATTGGCGATAGACTTCGGCCGCTGCCCGCAGGTTCGAGGCGATGACCTGCATCCGCTGACTGCGCGCGCCTGACAGAAGCGCTTCGTGAAACTCCTGATGCGCCTGTGCCCAGGCCAGCGTTACGGGTGAACCGTCCCCGTTCTCGAACTTCTGGGTCCGTTCCATCCGGTGATGTGCGGTCAGGACCCGCGTCTCCCAGTCAAGATCGCCGTTCGCAACGGCATCCTTCAGCACCATGCTTTCGATGGTGCAGCGCGTCGCCGTCAGGTCCGTCAGATCCTCGATGGATAGCGAGATGACCCGGAACCCGAACTGCGGCTGGTTCACGGTCAGTCCTTCTGCGGTCAGCCGCATCAGCGCCTCGCGCAGGACCCCCATCGAGGCGCCGTAGTCGTCCTTAAGCCTGGCAAAAGGCAGCGCGGCCCCTGGTACGATCTGACCAGCCAGGATGTCTGCCTTGAGCCGCCGATAGACTTGTTCGGTCCGGGTACCGGTTTCGTCCAAGGCATCCTCCTCACCTTCGGGTCCCGCATGTCTAGTGCGCGATTCCCCAGCCTGTCACTGATATTCGCCCAATAATTCGACAAAGTCCATAATGTCGAAAATGTATGCAATGTCGAAACTACGTTGACAAGACGAAAGGACGGGCCATGCTTGGGAGTGGAAAGAGAGCCAGAGGAATCGCCCATGCCCATCATCCCCACCCCGAAGATCTGGATGAACGGAGCGATGGTGGACTGGGACAAGGCGACGGTGCACATCGGCACGCACACGCTGCACTACGGCACCGGCATCTTCGAAGGCGTCCGCGCCTATGAGACCGACCGCGGGCCCGGCCTGTTTCGCCTGACACCGCATATCGAACGGCTCTACCGTTCGGCCCATATCTTGGGCATGCCCATCCCCTATTCCGTGCCCGAAATCGTTGCGGCGACGAAAGATGTGGTACGCTCCACCGCCCTGCCCGCCTGCTATGTCCGCCCGCTGGCCTATTATGGCTATGGCGAGATGGGCCTCGATACCGGCCCCTGCACGGTGGATATCGCCATCATGGCCTGGGGCTGGCCCTCGGTCCGGGGGGCGGCCACGGATGCGCGGGGGCTGAAGCTGAAAGTGTCGTCTTGGCGCCGGCACGACCACAACATCATGCCGCCCGAGGCGAAGACCGTGGGGAACTACGTCAATTCCTCACTGGCAAAGGCCGAGGCGCGCCATGCGGGCTATGACGACTGCATCATGCTGAACCCGCAGGGTTTCGTGGCGGAGTGTTCAGCCGAGAACATCTTCGTGGTGCGAAATGGTGTGGTGCATACCCCGCCGCTGTCGGCGGGGGGGCTTGAGGGGATCACACATGACACCGTCCGCACCATCGCCCGCGATCTGGGCCATGAGGTGCGGGCGACCGAGTTGTCGCGGTCGGATCTCTACATCGCCGACGAGATCTTCGTCTGCGGCACGGCGTCCGAAGTGAACATGGTCGCCTCCGTCGATGATCGGACCGTAGGATATCCCGGCCCAATCGGCACCGCGGTCAAGGCCGCCTTCCAGAAAGCTGCCCGAGGGCAAGACCCGAAGTATTCCACTTGGGTGGAGTTGGCACAATGAAGCTGACCGATGCCCAGCAGCAGGCCCTGGCCGACCGTCTGTTTCAGGCGATCCGCCAGGGTCAGGGGATCGACCCGCCGTCCAACACGCTCGACTATGATTTCGACGATGCCTACCGGGTTCGCCGGAAACTGGTCGACCATCTGATCGCCGCCGGAGGCCGCCCCAAGGGCCACAAGATCGGCTTCACCTCTGAGGCGATGCAGAAGATGTACGGGATGACCGGCCCGGATTTCGGCATCCTTCTGGACAACATGTTCACGGCCGAAAGTGCCCCGGTCCGCGTCAGCCATCTGTCGAACACTCGGGCAGAACCGGAATTGGCTTTTGAGCTTTCCAGCCCTCTGGAAGGACGCGTGACCATCGCCGAGGTGCTGGCCGCCACTGCCCGCATCTGGGCGGCGGTCGAGGTGATCGACAGCCGTGTGGGGGCGATGAAGGCGGGGGCCACGGATTCGCTAGCCGACAATGCGGGGGCGGGGTGGGTGGTGCTGGGGTCAAAGCCCCTGAAACCCGACGACTTGGACGTGACGAGCCTGACCTTGTCAATGGAGGTGGACGGCTTCGCCCAAGCTGCCCCTGCCACCGACGTGATGGGCCATCCGGCCGCGCCGCTGGCCTTTCTGGCCGGGAAACTGGCCGACCTTCAGGGACTGGGCGGCCATTTGAAGGCGGGCGACATCGTCATAACTGGCGCCCCGGTGCGGTCGGTCGAGGTCAAGGCGGGCTCAAAGCTCCACGCCGATTTCGGCCCGCTCGGCACCATCGACCTGACATTCGAGTGACCCCATGCGCCTGATCACCTTTGTCACCCCCGGAAACTGGACCGCTGCCTTCGACATCGAAGGACGGGCCGTGACGCTGGACGCTGCCGCCCGCGCTGCTGGCTGGAACGAGACGGGCTTGACCAACCGTCGCCTTCTGGCAATGGGTCCGTCGAAGATGGTCGAACTGGCGAACGTCGCTGCTTCCCTGCCGGGTGAGCCAGTGGCCAACCTTCGCCTCGGCCCCCCGATCCCCGACCCGCAAAAGATCATCTGCATCGGCCTGAACTACCACGACCATGCCAAGGAGGTGGGCGCGACCCCGCCGCCCTCGCCCATCTTCTTTGCCAAGTTCGCCAATTCGCTGGTCGGCCCCAAGGACGACCTGATCCCGCCGCGCGACGAAAATCACGTCGACTACGAGGCTGAACTGGCCGTCGTGATCGGGAAATCCGGCCGCTACATACAGCGTGCCGATGCGCTGTCACACGTCGCGGGGGCCATGGCTTTCAACGATGTCTCGGCGCGGGATTTCCAGCTGGCGAACCAGCTTTGGACGAGCGGCAAGGCGGTGGACACCTTTGGCCCATGCGGTCCCGCACTGGTGACCACCGACGACCTCGGCGACTTGCAGGACCTTTCTCTAAAGACCCGCGTCAACGGTCACACCGTGCAGAACGGCACGACCTCCCAGATGATCTTTGGCATCGCCGAGCTGATCGAATTCCTGACCCGCGTCATGACGCTGCAACCGGGCGACATCATCGCCACTGGCACGCCCGCAGGCGTCGCAAAGGCACACACCCCGCCGCGCTTCCTGAAGGCAGGCGACATTGTGGAAGTCGAAATACAGGGGATCGGGACCCTGACGAACCGGGTTCTGGAGGCTGAGTGATGAAGACGACTGCAGATGTGGTGATCATCGGCGGCGGCGTTACCGGCTGTTCCATCGCCTATCACCTGGCGAAATCCGGGTTCAAGGATGTGGTCCTCTTGGAGCGGACCGAGCTGACCGCAGGCTCCACCTGGCACGCCGCGGGCGGCACCGGGGCCTTTGGCGGCAGCGCCAATGCCACCTTCCTGCACAAGTACTCCTTTGAAATCTATCCGAAGCTTGAGGCCGAAACCGGCCAGTCCTGTGGTTTCCACCACGTCGGCGAAATCACCCTGGGTCGCACCGACGCCCGGGTCGAGCAAATGAAGCTGCACCACACGCTGGCCAAGCGGAACGGGGTGGAAACGCATTGGCTGTCGACCGAGGAACTGCTTGTCAAGGCCCCGGTGATGGACCCCACGACCATCAAGGCGGCCCTCTTTGAACCTTCCTACGGCCATGTCGACCCCTCGGGCGTGACCCACGCCTTCGCCAAGGGCGCGCGGGACAATGGCGCGGTGATCTACCGCCAGACCCCGGTCTTGGAGACCAACCAGCGCCCCAATCTGACCTGGGATGTAGTCACGCCCTCGGGCACGATCCACGCGCAGCGCGTGGTCAATGCGGCGGGCCTTTGGGCGCGGGAAGTGGCAGCTTTGGCAGGCATTCGCCTGCCGCTGATGCCGGTCGAACACCACTACTTTGTCACCGAAACCATCCCCGAGATCGAGGCGATGGGCCATGAGTTGCCGCTGATCGGGGACGCCGACGCCGAATACTACATGCGGCAGGAAGGCAAGGGTCTGCTGCTGGGCGTCTATGAAGACCACTGCGTCCATTGGGCGGAAAAGGGCACGCCGCTGAACTTTGGCCACGAGCTTCTGCCGAACGCGCTGGAACGGATCGAGCGCAACCTTGCCCAGGCCTGCGAGGCTGTGCCCTGCCTTGGCACGGCGGGGCTGAAGCGGGTGATCAACGGGCCGATGATCTTTTCGCCCGACCTTGCGCCCTTGATCGGCCCCTATCCCGGCAAGGCCAATTACTGGACGGCCTGCGGCGTGATGACCGGCTTCAGCCAGTCCGCCGCCATCGGCATGATCACCGCCGCCTGGATGTCCGAAGGCGAGCCGCCGATGGATGTCTTCATGTGGGACGTTGCCCGCTATGGGGCTTGGGCGGGAAAGGACTATGCCAAGGCGCGGACCGGCGACATGTATGCCACCCGGTTCAAGACACTTTATCCCTACGAAGAACGCCCCGCAGGCCGCCCGGTTCTGACCACCCCGGCCTATGCCGCCTATCGCGAGATGGGGGCGGTGTTCGGCGCCTCGGACGGCGTGGAGTATCCCCTTTGGTTCGCGCCCAAGGGGGTGGAGGCCAAGGACAGCCTGACCTTCCGCCGTCCGAACTGGTGGCCCCATGTCGGTGCTGAATGCAAAGCGCTGAGTGAGGGTGTCGGGGTCATCGACATCTCGACCTATGGCAAGCACATCGTGCGGGGGCCAAAGGCCCATGCGTGGCTGGAACGGCTGATGGCCAACAGGATGCCCTCGCGCGACGGGCAGATGGTGTTGACCCCGATGCTGTCGCCCAAGGGGCGTCTGGTGGGCGAATTCTCGGTCTCGCAACTCTCACCGGAAGAATTCCTGCTGGTCGGATCGGGCACCGCTGACCGCTATCACCACCGGATCTGGGAGGCCCATCTGCCAGCCGAGGGCGTCAGCGTCGAAAGCATGACGACCAAGCTGTGTGGCTTCTCGGTCTCGGGGCCCAATGCGCGGAACCTGTTGGAGAAACTCTGCGATGCCGACATCTCTGCCGAGGCATGGAAGTACGGTCGCGTCGGTCGGGTGCAAATGGGGCCAGCGGCGGATGCGATCCTGAGCCGTGTCGCCTATACGGGCGAGCTCGGGTATGAGGTGCTCGTCCCGTTCAACGCGCATCTCCCTTTGCTGGAAGCGCTCCTTCGCGCGGGTGAGGACCTTGGTGTCAGGCTTGCCGGTATCCGCGCGCTGAACTCGCTGCGCATCGAAAAAGGCTATGGTGCCTGGGGACTGGAATATGCCCCCGACTACACGCCCTTCGAGGCCGGGATGGGCCGTCTGGTGAAATTCGACAAGGGCGATTTCGTGGGCCGCAAGGCCGCGCTCGCCGCCCGCGATGCAGCCCCGCGCTGGAACTATCGCCAGTTCGACGTCGTCACAGCCGATGCCGAACCCTGGGGCGGCGAGCCCGTGATGCGGGACGGTCTGGTGGTGGGCTACCTTACCTCGGCCGCCTATGGCCACCGCGTCGGGCATTGCGTGGCCCTTGGCTACATGAAGGGCGACCACGCGGGCACCAGCGACGGGCTCTACATCGACATCCTTGGCGAGCGCCGCGCAGTGACAATCCGCGGCACGGCCGCATTCGACCCCGAGGGCCAGCGCATGCGCGGCTGACGGGCCCCATTCCACAGAAGACCGGGCCAACCGGCATCTTAACCCTCAACATGGAGACACAAATGCTGAACCGTCGTTCCCTCTTCGCCTGTGCCGCCGCCCTGATGGTGGCCTTCACCGCCCAGGCCCAGGCCGAAGGCGTCCTGCGCGTTGCGATTTCCACCGGCTATCCGCCCTTCGACGTGCTGAATGCCGATGGCACCTATGGCGGCTTCGACGTCGAATTCGCCAACCTGATCTGCGAGCGGATGAACAAGACCTGCGAGTTCACCGATATCGAATGGGATGGCATCATCCCCGGCCTTCTGGCCAACAAATACGATGTCATCATCGCCTCGATGGGCATCAACGAAGAGCGGATGAAGCAGGTCGACTTCTCCGAACCCTACTACAAAGGGCCGTCCGCTCTTATCGCCAAGAAGGACGCGGGCTTCACCGCAGATGAGGCCGGTACGGCGGGCAAGGCCATCGGCGTTCAGCGCGCGACCGCGCATGAATGCTATATCGGCAAACACATGACTCAAGCCGACATGCGCCAGTACGCGACCTCGGAAGAAGCCTATCTTGACCTGCAGGCTGGCCGGATCGACGCGGTGCTGGTCGACACGATCCCCGGCGAGGAATGGCTGAAGTCTGATCCTGCCATCGCAGAAGTCTTCACCCCGATCTCGGCCGACCTCTACGACATGGAATGCTTTGGCGTCGGCCAAGGCATAGCGCTGCGCAAAGGTGAGGATGCGCTGAAGGCGGAACTTAATGCTGCCATCCTGAAGACGCGCGAGGACGGGTCCTATCTGGAACTATCGAATCGCTACTTTGGCCGCGACATCTACGACTTCTGATCAGGCCTCGGGAGGGGCCCGTTGGCCCCTCCCACACACTTGAAGGAGGCGGCAGGTGGCAGATCTTTGGGAATACCGGTGGCTCTTGCTGCAAGGCACAGGGATGACCCTGCTGTTGGGCCTTAGCGGCTTGATCTTGTCCTTGATGATCGGGCTTCTCGGTGCCTCGGCCAAGATCGGCGGCGGGCCCATCGCGCGGCGGATCGCCGGTGGCTACACCACCTTTGTCCGCTCGGTTCCCGACCTCTGCATGATGCTGCTTCTGTTCTTCGGCGGTCAGACCCTGATGAACAAGCTCGGCGCCTGGACCGGCTGGTGGGAGTACATTGAGGTCAATGCCTTTGCTGCGGGTGTCATGACCATCGCCTTCATCTTCGGCGCCTACATGACCGAAACCTTCCGCGGTGCCTACGGGTCCATCCCCCAGGGCCAGTTCGAGGCGGCACTGGCCATCGGCATGACCAAGCGGCAGATGTTCCGCCTGATCACCTTTCCCCAGCTCATGGGTTATGCCCTGCCGTCGATCGGGGTGAACTGGATGGTGCTGCTGAAGACGACCGCGCTGGTCTCGGTCCTGGGGCTGCATGATCTTGTCTTCTTCGGCGTGTCGGCCGGGCGGTCCACCCGCAACCCCTTTGCCTTCCTGATGGCGATCATGGTGATCTACCTGATCCTCACCGCGGTTTCCGACCTTGTCCTGCGCGCTCTGGAGCGCCGTTACACCAAGGGAAGGATGTTGCGCACATGACCCCGGCACCCGACCCGATTGCCGACATCCTGGCCGCCATCAAGGCCTTTTCCGAAACCTCTGCACCCATCGACTTTGTTCTGATCTTGTCGCACTGGGACATCTTCCTCCAGGGCATGCTGAACACCGTGGCCCTTGTCCTGATCGGCCTTGGCTTTGGTGCCGTGATCGCCCTGCCCATGGCTATCGCTCGTTGGCAGAGGACCCCCGTCGCTTCGCCGCTTGTTGGGGCCTTCGTCTATGTGTTTCGCGGCACGCCGATGCTGGTGCAGGCCTACCTCATCTATTACGGCCTCGCGCAGTTCGAGGTGGTGCGGGACAGTATCTTCTGGGTCATCCTACGCGAGCCGTGGTGGTGCTGTGCAATCGCCTTTGCGATCAACTCGGCCGCCTATCAGGTGGAAATCTACCGGGGCGGGCTGGACGCCGTACCGAAGGGAGAGGTTGAGGCGACCATCGCGGTCGGCATGACCAGAACCATGGCGCTGCGGCGGATCATCCTGCCTTCGGCCTTGCGGCGGTGCTTGCCGATGATCGGGAATGAGTCCCTGTTCCTGCTTCATGGCTCTGCCATCGCCTCGATGCTGACGGTGATCGACATACTGGGCGCGGGGCGTAAACTGAACGCGCAGTACTACCTTGCCTATGAGGGCTTTCTCGCTGCCACGGTGATCTACATGGTTCTGGTCTGGGCCATCACCCGGATCCTGGCGCAGGTCGAACGCCGCACCATGCGCCACCTTCAGCCGCAGCCGACGTGATCAATGGCGCGTGTTGGACAGGAATTGCCGAAACTGCTCGGTTGCGCCCGACCCGAAGGCCTCGGCCGGGGGCAGGTCGAGATCGACCTTGCCCTTGTGCATAAACACAACCTTGGACGAGACGTCGCGGGCAAAGCCCATTTCATGCGTCACGACCAGCATCGTGCGTCCTTCGTCGGCAAGACCCCGCATGACCTTCAGCACCTCGCCCACCAGTTCCGGGTCCAGCGCGCTGGTCGGTTCGTCGAAGAGCAGGACATCAGGGTCCATCGCGAGCGCCCGGGCAATCGCCACGCGCTGTTGCTGTCCGCCCGACAGCTGAGCGGGGTAGTAGTCCTTCCGCTCCAGCACGCCGACACGATTCAAGAGCGCCTCCGCCCGCTCTCGCGCCTCGGCTTTGGTACAGCCAAGCACATGCACAGGGCCCTGCATCACATTTTCGATCACGGTCAGATGAGACCAGAGATTGAAGCTTTGAAAGACAAACCCAGTGTGCAGGCGCAAGGTGCGCTTCATCTCCTCGGTCACCGGCCCTGCGCCAAGAGTGACGCTGTCGGACTTGATCGTGATCGTTCCCGCATCGGCCGTTTCCAGGAAGTTCAGGCAGCGCAGAAATGTCGACTTGCCCGAGCCCGAGGCACCGAGGATCGAGACGACATCCCCCTGGCCCGCGGCCAGCGAGATCCCGTCCAGAACCTTGTGCGCACCGAAGGATTTCTCAAGTCCGGTAGCAGAAAGGCGGGTCTCGTACTGAGCCATCGGTGGTCTCCCTTTTCGGAAGGAGCGTAGCTAAACTCAAGAAGTGAGTCCATTAAAGATAAATGTAAACATACACTTGAACAGATTCGCAGCGTGGGTCTGGTCGTTTTAGCAATTCTTGCCATAGCCGTTCGGTCAGTGCGCCGACTCAAGGCTGCTCGCGATGACGCGCGCGGCCAACGCACCCTGTCGGTGCCATAGCTAACGAATGACCGCTTCCTCAAAAACTAGCGCAGGATCGCCCCCTCTTTCGGAGGTCCGCTTTCCGCCCTTAGCGTCCACGCGGTCGCCTTCGCTCCAGATTGGCCGTTCGACATGGCAGAATGCTGCAGTTTGGCGCGCCAGAGTGCGGACGTCCCGGCCGGCTTGTTCACTCCTCTCGGTGGGATGGTCGCAGCCCGCATCTGGTGCCATTCGTATTGGTAGCGGACAACTCCTGGCAAAGGTGCCGCCGTGAACTCCGGGGGGCGGGAATGGAAATTCGGCAGATCCGTCTCAGCTTCCCAGAAGGCAGGCGAGAAGCACGATCGCGCCGCCGGTCCATTGCATCAGGGTCATCGTCTCTTCTGGCAGCAGAAGCGTTGCGCTGATCGTTGCGACCAGAGCCTCTGACATCATCAGGATCGCAGCGCGGCCGGGGAAGAGCACCCTGCTCGCCCAGAAGATTGCCATGATGCTGGGCAAGAGGAGCATGGCCGAGCCGACAAAAGCCAGAGGGAGCACGTCCAGTAACTGCGCGGGTGCCGGGGCTGTGCCGGGAAACAGCACTTTTGCCAAAACAGCCCCCGCAAAAACTGCGAAAAGAAACTGGTAGAACGATGTTGCCAACAGTTCTTCGCTTGGCCACCGTTTCATCCCCGCTGCACCAAAGGCCCAAAGGACCCCGGATGCCAAAGCCAGAACATCACCAAAACCAAAGGCAGAATGCGCTGCATCCGACGCCCCGGCGATCAGGAGGAACAGGCCGAACAAGCCAGCAGCCACCGTAGCGACGCGGCGCAAGTCCAGCTTTTCCGACAGCCAGACCACTCCGATGATGGTTGACCAGACTGCAGTCAGGTAGAATTCCATCGTCACCCGGATCACCGGAGCGATCACCATGGCGGTGGAATAGATGCCCATCGCCACGCCCGTCATGACGCCGATGAAGACGGCGGGGCCCGGTCTGGTCCAGATGTTGACTCGCTTCCAGATCATCAGCGGCAGAAGGACCAGAAGGGGGCAGAAGTTGAAGAAGACAACGCCCCATGTGCCCTCAATCCCAAGGCGGTTCATCTCTCGCAGCGGAAGCCAGTACAGGCCCCAAACCGAAGCGCCGATGACAAGAGCCAACGAGGCGCGTCTTTGAACCTTGGGATCAACCACGAAGGGCGCCGCCCCAGTCTTGAGGGCCGTAGAAATCGCCCATCTTTGTCTTCACATCGTTGTACCAGTCCAGGACGCTGCCCATAGATTGCTCTCCCCGCAGATAGGCATCGACAATCTCGTCCAGGCGCGCCTTGCCGAAAGAAGGATAGTGCCCTCCGTGGACAACTTCGGCACCCAAGTCGCGCAGGCGCTGCAGCGTCAGCCGATAGGTCGCGGGGTCCGAATGGTAAAGCGCATCCAGAAGGTCGCCGTCATAGACCGCATCTCCGGAAAAGACAGTGCGGGATTTCGCATCCCAAAGCGCAATCGAACCCGGCGAATGCCCCGGCACATGCAGCACCTTATAGGCCACATCGCCAAGGTCCAGCACATCGCCTTCGTCGAGATAGCCAGTCAGGGGGGCGGGCGTGATGGCCCAGGTCTCAGGCTGGAAATCGGGGTGGGCTTTCGGGCTGACAATCTCGATCCTTGCCCAGTCGCCGGAAAAGACCACCGCCTGTGGCGTCGGATTGGCAAAAACATGCGCCTCGGCCCTATGGCCCAGACGGCAATCGAATTCGTGCAGGCTGCCCATGTGGTCAAAATGGCAGTGCGTGCAGATGGCCTTCAACGGCTTGTCACTTTCGCGCCGGACCCAGTCCTTCAGAGGCCTAAGGCCCATGCCGGTGTCGATCACCAGATCACAGTCGCGGCCCCGCACATGCCAGATGTTGCAGCGAAGGAAGTTCGCAACCCCGGTTTCCTGGATCAGCGAGACGCGGTCGGATAGGCGGAGCGTGGTGAAGGGCATGGGCTTTACCAATCCGCGCCGGCGTTGATCTGGATATCGACGTTGGTCAGCCCGGGAGCTGCCTCAGAGCAGAAGAAATCGACCATCGCGGCGACTTCCTCTGGCTGCACAATGCGCCTTTGCGGGTTCGACCCGGCAAGAACTGCCCGTGCGGCTTCGCTCGTGATGCCTTTCTCTTTGGCAATGCGGTCGAAGGCTTTGCTCATCATCGGCGTTTCCACCCAGGTCGGGCTGACCGCGATGCAGGAAATGCCATGCGGCGCGCCTTCCACCGCCGTGGCCTTTGACAGACCGATCAGCCCGGCCTTGGACGCACAATAGGCCGCGTAACCGCGTTCGCCCTTGGTCCCTGCGGTTGAGGCGATATTGGCGATCCGTCCCCAGCCCGCCTCAATCATTCCAGGAAACACGGCGCGGGTCATCCGAAAGGCGCCCGACAGGTTGATCTCGATCTGATCGATCCAAGCCCCTTCCGAATGGTCCTGCAGGAAGGCCTCCTGATAGATCCCGGCCGCATTGACCAGAATGGTCGGCGCCCCAAGCTCCGTGGCAACCCGCGCCACAAAACCGTCAACCGATGCGCGGTCAGCCACATCCAAAGCGGCCAGCATCACACTGTCTCCGACGGCGCTGCGGACCTCTGTCTGCACCGCCGCGTCGCCTGCGCGCCGCGCGCCTATGGCCACGCGGTGCCCCCGCGCGATCAGCGACCTTGCGCAGGCTAGGCCGATCCCGGTGGTGCCGCCGGTGATGATGGCTGTACGGGGCGTCATGGGTGCTCAGCGCGCATGGGTCAGGGCCTCCTGGATCAGTGTTGTCACTTCGGCCAGAGTGAAGGGCCTCGGGTTGGTGCCTGCGGCCGTATCCGTCATCGCCTTGGCAGCGACACTGTCGATCCGGTCCGCAGTAACACCGATTTCGGCCAGCGACCGGGGGATGCCGCATTCGTCCAAAAGACCGCAGACCGCTGCGTAGAAGGCTTCGAAATCCGTCCCGTCCAGCCCCATGACCCGACACATCGGTGCAACCTTCGGCCCGATGGCGGGGGCGTTGAATCGCAAGACTGCGGGCAGTAGCACTGCATTGGTCAGCCCATGCTGGGTGTCGAACTCGGCCCCGACCATGTGGCTGATGGCATGGACCATACCGAGGCCCTTCAGGAAGGACACGCCTGCAAGACAAGAGCCCGTCAGCATTGCCCCCCGTGCCGGGATCGACGCAGGCGCTTCCACCGCCTGCGGCAGCGCGCGGTAGATCATCCCTAGGGCTTGCAACGCAATGCCGTCGCACATCGGGTGAAAGGCTGCCACGCAATAGGCCTCGATCGCATGGGTCAGCGCATCACAACCGGTCCAGGCGGTCAGGTTGCGGGGCAAGCCGATGGTCAGTTCGGGGTCGAGAAGGGCCGCAAAGGGCTTTTGCGCGGGATGCCAAACGCAGCCTTTGATGCCCCGCCTGGTGTCGGTGATCATCGCGGTGCTTTCGGTTTCGGCCCCGGTGCCCGAGGTGGTGGGCACACAGAGAAGCGGCACGAAATCGGCTTTCGCCAGTTCGGCAGGCGGGGTCAGGTTGTAGTCGAAATCCCACAGGTCGCGCGGGCTGTTCAGCACAAGGCTGATCGCCTTGCCCGCATCCATCCCGGACCCGCCACCAAGGGCAATGATGCTGTCATGGCCGCCGGAAAGAAAGGCCGCCTTGCCCGCGATCACCTCGATGTCGGTGGGGTTGGGCGAAACTTCGGCAAAGGTGCCATGGGCAAGGCCTGCCGCAGTCAGATGGCCGCGCAGTGTTTCGACGAAAGGCAGTTTCGCCGTCGCCCTGTCCGTCACGATCAGCGGCTTGCGGCATCCGGCTGCGACACAAAGCGCGACCACCTCGGCCAGACGTCCCGGCCCGTATTTGATCGGCACCGGGAAGTCCCAGTTGGCGGCTTGCGTGAAGTGATCGTTTGTCATCTTCCGGCTGTCCCTTGTTCGAAATGTCGCCGCCGTACTTCATTCGGTGCAGACAAAATGCCCGCGCTTTGTTCGGCCCCCCGTCAGTCAGCAGGCATCGTCAGAATGATCTTGCCGCTGCCGCCCGCGCTTTCCAGTAAACGGTGTGCCTCGGCGGCCTTCTCCAGCGGGAAACGGTCCTGAATCCGCACGAAGATCCTGCCATCGGCCAGCCAGTCCATCGCCTTCTGCAAGATCGAGGCCTGTCGGATCAGGTGGGGCCGCAACCCTTTCCACATCGGGGTCAGCATCATCAAGTTGTGGATGGTCACGTTGCCATTGTAGGCCGTGCCATCGGGCAGATCGCCCGGTGTGCCCATCAGGGTGACGATATGGCCATATGGCTGCAAGACCCTGAGGCTGTTCAGGAACCCGTCCGCCCCGATGTTGTCGAGAACCGCCTTGACACCTTCGTCGCCGCTCCACTCCATCACAGCAGCGACGAAATCCTCATCCTTGTAGTGAATGGCCCGTTCCGCTCCGGCGGCCAGGGACAACTCGGCTTTTGCCGCCGAACTGACCGTCGTGGCCACGCGCGCGCCAAAGGCCCGGGCAATCTGGGTGGCCATCTGCCCCGTGCCGCCTGCGCCGCCATGGATCAGCACCAGATCGCCCTGCCGTACCCCGGCGCGTTCCACCATAGCCTCCCATCCGGTGATGAACACGAGGCCGATGGCAGTGGCATCCTCAAAGGCGACGCCGTCGGGAACCTTCACCAGACATTCGGCGGGCAAGACCGCATGAAGCGCATAAGTGCCTGCCGCTCCGCCCACACCGCCATGGCAAAAACACACCCGATCCCCCGGCACAAATCCCGTGACGCCCCGGCCGACTGCTTGCACGATACCCGCGCCATCATGCCCCAGAACGCAGCCTTCTGCCGTGCCGATGTATGGCCCAAGAGAGCGGAAGAACGTGTCGGCAGGGTTCACACCCGCCGCGACCAGTCGCACCAGAACATCCGTATTCTCGGGATCCCAGAGCAGGTCCAGCGGATGGTACTCCAGCACCTCTGGCCGGCCCGCCGCGCGCATGACCATGGCATGGGTCTTGAACGTCATCCCTGTCTCCCCTTTGCGGGCCTAGCCCTGCAGATACCCGGTCAGCACATTGGTCACGTTCTGTCCCAGGGGTTCAATCGCATAGCCGCCTTCCATCACGAAGAGCGTCGGTAACCCAAGCCTCGCAATCACCTGCCCCAGCCTCAGATAATCCGGCGTCTGCAGACAGAACCCGCCGACCGGATCGCCGTCGAAGGTATCAACACCCAGCGACAAGACCAGCACATCCGGCGCAAAGGCGCGGACGCGGGCCGCGGCAGCCTCCAGCGCAGGCAAGTAAGTGTCGATCCTGGTGCCGGGCGGCATCGGGAGGTTCAGGTTGAAGCCCTCTCCCTGCCCTGCGCCGGTCTCATGCGCGAAACCCAGAAGGAAGGGGTATTCCTCCTCGGGCCGACCATGAAGCGAGATGAAAAGCACATCATCCCGATCATAGAAAATCCGCTGCGTGCCGTTGCCGTGGTGATAGTCGATGTCCAGGATCGCCACCCGTGCCGCACCCTGGTCGCGGAACATTTGCGCCGCGATGGCGGCGTTGTTCAGGTAGCAATACCCCCCCGCCAGATCGCCCGAGGCATGGTGGCCGGGCGGGCGGCACAAGGCAAAAGCCGCGCGCGCGCCGTGCTGGACCATTCCTGCAGCCGTCAGCGTTACGTCCAAGGCCGAGCGGATGGCTTCCCATGTTCCCGGTACGAAGGGAGAGAAGATGTCGAAGGTATAAGCCGACAGTATGGCGTCGATGTTGTCCATCTGCGGCCTTTGCGCCATCCCGCGCATCCCGAACGTCCGGGCAAAGACGGCGCGGCTGGGGCCGTGGCGCTTCTCCCACAGGGGATAAGCGGTTTCTAGGAAGGTCAGGAAATCGGGATCATGGATGCGCGCGGCCTCGGCCAGACCGTGGGGTTTTGGGGCCTCCACATCGCGGAGACCGCCCTCGGCCAGTGCGGCAAGGATCACCTCCATGCGTTCGGGGCATTCGGCCATGGGCACGAAGACCTCGCCCCGCAGTTCGAGGGCACCGGCATGCCCCTTGTGGGCGTCGGAATATATGATCTTCAAGTTGAACCCTCTAGACCTGCGTCGATGCGTTTCTGCCAGGCGCGGCAGTACTGATCGGCCAGAAGGGCGATCACCGCCATGGCAATACCAGCCAGAAAACCGATGCCGAAGTTGCCCTTCGAGAGGCCGATATAGATGATCTGGCCAAGCTCATCCGTGCCCACCAGCGCGGTGATCACCAGCATGGATATTCCGAACATGATCGCCTGGTTGAGGCCGAGCATGATGTTCGGCATCGCCAGTGGCACCTTCACCCGCCACAAAAGCTGCGACCGGGTCGCGCCCATGCTGGTCGCCGCCTCGATCACCTCCTTAGGCACATTGCGCAAGCCGTACTCGGCATAGCGGATGGGGGCGACGACGGCATAAAGGATGATTGCCAGAAGGGCCGAGAATTCGCCGATCTTGAAGATCATGATCACCGGGATCAGCAGAACGAAAACCGGCATGGTCTGCAGCGTGTCATTGATCGGGCGCAGGATGCGGGAAAAGCGATCGTTTTCTGCCGCCGCGATGCCAAGGCCCGTGCCGATCAGGAAGGACGCCACCACCGCCAGTCCGCACAGCTGTACCGAGAGGACTGCCTTGTCATAGCTGCCCGTCAGCAACATAAAAGCCATAGCCGCAGCCGTCCAAAGGGCCAGCCGCGTGCCACCTGACCGATAGCCGAACCAGATCAATAGAAGGCTCGCCCCGGGCCATGTCAGGTTGGTCAGGCCGAAGAAGAGGATCAGGCCAAAGCTGACGATCGCGATGGCAAGGCCCGTGCGCCCACGTGAGAACGCGTAGCCAGCACTCAGGATCACCAGCGCCGCATAGCCCGCTGCGTGCCAGATCGTCGCGGTAAAACCCCAAGTGAAGGGGCCGACGACGTTCAGAAGGCCGATCTTCAAGGGCAGGACCAGCGTGAAGATGATGAAGTTCTTGACCGAATCCAGCACCGGCTTGGCCCAAAGGACAAATGCCTCGATCCCGGCGTTCAGCGGACCTGCCGGATCGAAGGTCCAGGTCTCGGGCCAGATCTGCAGCGCAGGAAAGGCCAGCGCCGCAAGGTAGACCACCACCGCTGCACCGATCACCGCCAACCCAAAGCGGTGCCGCCCGACAAATCCCTGCGGCTGCGCCATATCCGGGGCGCGCGTCGCCAGCCCATAGGTGATGCGGTCCAGCACCATGGCCATCAGCGCGATGACGATACCCGCGACAAGACTCTCGCCAAACTCGGCCTTTCGCAGCGTGGACAGAACGCGCCAGCCGATATCCTCGGAGCCCCCGATGATCGAGGCGACGATGATCATGTTCAGCGCCGCCATCGTGGTCTGGTTCACGCCCAGCAGGATCTGCCGTAACCCCGCCCGGCAGCGCACGAGAAAGAACAGTTGCCGTTTCGTCGCACCTGACATCAATCCGCTTTCGATGATGTCGGATGGCACCTCGCGCAGCCCGACGATGGTGTTTTTCACCATCGGCGGGAAGGCAAAGATGATCCCGGCGATTAGGCCCACCACCGGACCAAAGCCGAACAGGATCAGGATGGGCAGGAGATAGGCAAAGGCCGGGACAGTCTGGGTGATGTCCATAAGGGGCGTCAGGAAACGCTCAACCCTGGGCGAATGAAAGCCCCAGACGCCCAGCCCGAAGCCGAGGGCCACGGCCAAGGGTACCGAAACAGCAACCAGTGCCAATGAGTTCATCGTATCGGGCCAGAGCCCCATCAGAAGGACATAGACCAGCGCAGCACCGGTGAAAGCAGCCAAGGGCCAACCGCCCGCCCGATGGCCCATCATCACGGCGACGACCGTCCCCACCGACCAGGGCAGCCATGCAAGGAAGGCGGAAATCCATTGCAGCGGATAGTCCATCAGGGCGGACAGCGCGCGGAACACCGGCTTGAAGACGCCCACGAACCAATCCATGCCGGCGTTCAGCCAATCGGTCACAGGCAAGGTCCACGCCGCAGGATAGGCCTTGAGGTCTGGAAAACGCGGCTGAAACAGTGCCAAAGCCAGCACAGATGCCAAAACCAGAAACCAGATCAGCAGGTTCCGGGTATCGGTCTGCCGGGCCTTGGACAATTCAGCCATGGACCACCCGCGACGGGCCGTTCCTCTCGACCCGGCCCAGGGTCTCGACCAAAGACGCAGCGGTCACTGTTCCCATGTAAGTGCCGCTTGGACCCACCACATCCAGACCCGCGGGGCTGGCGGCGAGTTTGGGCAAAAGTCCCTCCATCCGGTCATCGGGGGCGATCTGCGGCAGGCCTTCGGGCCGGTTCCCCAAAGCCACCGCGCATTGCTGGGCACGAAGGATCTTGATGCGGGGGACCTCGCCGGTGAACTGGGCCACATAATCGTCGGCCGGGTTCAGGATCAGGTCCTCGGGCGTGCCAACTTGCACAACGCGGCCGTCGCGCATGATTGCCATGCGGTCGGCAATGCGCAGCGCCTCCAGAAAGTCATGGGTGATGAAGACGATGGACTTTTTCAGGACGCGCTGGATCCGCAGGAATTCGTCCTGCATCTGGCGGCGGATGAGGGGATCAAGCGCACTGAACGGTTCATCCAGAAACCACAACTCGGGTTCTACGGCCAGCGACCGCGCGATGCCCACACGCTGCTGCTGACCGCCCGACAATTGGCGCGGGTAGGACTGTTCGCGGCCCTTCAGTCCCACCAGATCAATGACGTGCGCGGCGCGGTCGCGCTGCTGCGCATGGGAAAGGCCCTGCAGGCGCAACGGGAACGAGATGTTCTCGATCACGGTCAGATGCGGCAGAAGGCCGAAGTTCTGGAACACCATTCCCAACTTGTGCCGCCGGATCTCGATCAACTCGCGGTCTGACTTGGCCAGGAGGTCCTCCCCATCCAGCAAGACCTGCCCATGGTCCGGCTCGATCAGTCGAGAAAGGCAGCGCACAACGGTCGATTTGCCAGACCCTGAGAGACCCATTATCACAAAGGTCTCGCCGGCATGGACATCAAAACCCACGTCGATGGCCGCTGGAATATGGCCCCGGGCCCGCATCTGCTGCGCCAGCACTTCCGGTGCCTCTAGGTCTCCCGAAAAGAACCGGCCCGGACTAGGCCCATAGACCTTCCACAGATGGCGGCAAGACAGCTTTACGGGGCCGGGCATGGGCGTCTCCATAGGAGAAGGATCGGCAGGCAAAATGGGTCCTTCGGACGGATGCACCACCCGAAGGACCACGCGTCGCGCTTACCTAATCCAGGTAGTCCAGACGGCCTCGTTCTTGTTCATCCATTCCGCCGCCAGGTCCTCGACTGTGCGGCCCTTCTGGTCGACTTCAAGGATCATGGCGTTGTGATCAGCGTTATTCAGAGAGAACTTGGCCATCATCGCTGCCGCTGCCGGGTATTTGGCCGCAAAATCATCGCTGTGGATCTTCTGCGCTTCGGCCTGAGCAAACCCGCAGGCGGTTTCCTTGACTTGCGTTTCCTCGACGCATTCGCCCTCGACGGCGTTCCATTCGACGAATTTCAGTTCTTCCTCGGCAAAGATCCAGTGCGGTTCCCAGAACATCATCAGGATCGGTTCCTTGGCCGCAATCGCGCTTTTCAGCTCGGCCAGCATGGCACCCTCGCTGCCGCCCGGCACGACATTGAAAGGCAGGCCGATAGCTTTCACCACGTCGATATCGCGGGTGCCCCAGTCGGCCGGATATCCGACCAGACGACCGTTCGGGAAGGTTTCCGCGTTGCCGAAGGCCATAGCGCAATCATAAAGCGCCATGTAATTCGGCAGGCCGGGGCAGACCTCCTCCATATAGGGCGGATAGACCCAGCCTTCACGGGGTTCCAGCCCAAGGGGGCCGGCGGCGACGATGGCGCCAGAGGCAAGGCCATTCGTATAGGCTTCTGTGACCGAGTTGTCCCAGACCTCGGGGTTCAGGTCCAGTTCGCCCTGCTCAATCGCCGCGAGTTGGGGCAGCGCACCCGCGATGACCATCTCGACGTTGTAGCCCATCTTCTTCAGCACCTCGCCCGCGATCTGGGCCGAGAGCATCTGCCCCGTCCATTCGTTCACGGCGATCCGGATCGGATCGGGTGACTCCGGGGCCTCTGCCAGTGCGAAAGTGGATGTCCCCAAGGTCAGTGCGGTGGCCAGAAGGCCAAGTCTTGTTGTGTGCTTCATCTTCGTCTCCCTGTTGCTTTTAGAGCGTCATTTCCGACAAGAGTTGCGCCCTCAAGGCGTCCCTGTCGCCTTCGTAGTTCCGGGCAATCTCGGGCCCGCGCTGGCGGTTCTGCCAGTCATCATCGGCCAGGATCGGTGCGTCTTCCGCTGCAGGCAAAACCTTCCCACGGATGATGTCGGCGGCGCGTTCGGCCAGCATGATGGTCGGGCCGTTCAGGTCGCCTGCCGTCGCTTGCGGCATGATTGACGCATCGACCACCCGCAGGTTCTGCACTCCGATCACCCGACACTCGGGGTCCACCACGGCCAAAGGATCGGTCCCCATCCGGCAGGTTCCGCAGGGGTGATAGGCGCTTTCGACTTTTCGGCGGATGAAATCATCCAAGGCCGCATCCGACTGCGCCTCTGGCCCCGGGGCCAATTCCGCCCCGGCATAGAGAGCCATTGGCGCCTGGGCAAAGATCTCGCGCGATAGGCGGATGCAGGCGCGCATTTCCTGCCAGTCCTCGTCATGCGTCATATAATTGAACTGAACGCACGGCAGGCTGTGAGTATCGGCATCGCGCAGCCGCACCCAACCCCGGCTTTTCGAGCGTTTGGTGCCGACGTGGACCTGAAAGCCATGTCCCTCGGCCAATGATTTCCCATCATATGAAATCGCCAGCGGCAGGAAGTGAAACTGGATGTCGGGATAGACCAGCCCCGCACGGCTGCGGATATGCCCGCCGGTTTCAAAATGGTTTGTGGCACCCAGACCCTTGCGAGTGGCCAGCCATTTCATCCCGATCGCGGCCTTACCTGGCAAGGACATCCAGGGAAACAGAGAAACGGGCTTGGTGCAGGCGTATTGCACATAAAGCTCCAAGTGATCCATCAGGTTCTCACCGACCCCGGCGCTTGCGTGCAGGACCGGAATGCCATGGTCAGACAGCTCCGGCGCGGGACCAATGCCCGAACGCTTCAAGATAACCGGCGACATGATGGACCCCGCGCTGAGGATCACTTCGCGCCGCGCGCATGCGGAAACAACCTTTCCTTGGCGCATATATTCGACGCCCGTGGCTACCTTGCCGTCAAAGACAATCCGCTTGACCATGGCCCCTTTGACCAGCCGCACTCGCGGGTTCTTCAAGGCGGGTCGCAGATAGACCCGCGCGGCCGAGGCGCGCCGCCCATCCCCCACGGTCATCTCCATCGGGCCAAAGCCCTCGTGCTGGACCTCGTTCATATTGGCGCTGCGGGCATATCCTGCGGCCACCGCCGCATCGACGAAAGCATGGTAGAGCGGATTAGTCTCCGGACCCCGCGTCACTCGCAGCGGCCCAGCGGCGCCACGGTAAGGCCCGCCGCCCTGCACTTGTTCCATCTTTTGGAAGTAAGGCAGCACATTGGCCCAATGCCAGCCGGTGGCACCCTTGGCTTCCCAAAGCTCGTAATCCATCGGATTGCCGCGCACATAGCACATGCCATTGATCGAAGAGGACCCCCCCATCCCCTTGCCCCGCGGGAGGTTGATGCGACGGTCTGCCAAACCCGGCTCAGGCTCTGTCACCATGCCCCAATTGAAGCGCTTGGTGTTCATCGGCATGGTCAGGGCGGCGGGCATGGCAACGATCACCGACCGATCACTGCCCCCCGCCTCAAGCACCAGAACGCTGACACCTGCATCCTCGGACAGCCGCCGTGCCAGCACTGACCCGGCCGAGCCCGCGCCGATGATGATGTAGTCAAAGGGTCCCCCGGCCTCAGACATGTCATTGGCCGCCGGTCATTCGATGATGACGTAGTATTTCAGCATCGGCTGCGCCTGCCGCCAATAGCCCTTGAACCCCTTGGGCACGAAGAACGCGTCGCCTTTGCGGTAGGTCTCAGAAAAACCTTCGGCCTCCAGCGTCACTTCGCCGTCCAGCACCACCATGAATTCATCAGCGGCATAGCTGTCATAGAACTCGGTGTAGGGCTGTGACCGCCAGATCCCCATGCGATACTTTGGGTTCGCCCGATCGAAATAGGCATGGTCCGCCCCGAACGCAGTGCCGCTGATAAAAGTCGCTGTTTCTTGGGGCACATCGGGTTGTACCATCCAGCCCTCGGGGCCAGTGGGCGAGAACTTTATCGGCAGAGTCACTCAATTCTCCTGATTTCGGCATCGGCGGCGCCTGTAGCGATGCCGTCCCCGGAAACGTTAAGGGCGGCTTTGTTGATTGCCGAATCAATAATATTGCTGAAGGGTAACCTGAAGTTACCAAGGATCAGCGACCAATGCCGGCTAGACTTCCCCTGACAGCCCTACGCGCCTTTGAGGCCGCTGCGCGGAACGGCTCGCTTACGGCGGCGGCGACTGAGCTTGGGGTGACGCGCCCGGCAATCAGCAAGCAGATAAAGCAGCTTGAGCAACTGCTGAATTGCGCCTTGATGATCCGCCTTGGCAACGCCGTCCAGCTGACGGCAGCAGGCCAGGACCTTGCCCATGACGTGGCACAGGCCTTCAGCCAGATTGCCGCCTCGCTGGAGCGACAGATCCAGGGCAGGACGCCGCCCAATGTCATCCGCATCCTGGTCGACCGCGATTTCGCCTCGTCCTTTCTGGCCGGGCATATCGGGCAGTTTCTCTTGCGGAATCCCGGCGTTTCGGTCGAAGTCGTGGCCGAAAGGAACGGCAGGATGCGGCTTGAGGAGGACTTCAACTTCCGTATCTTCTATAGCCACTTTGGCACTACACCCTGTCCGGGATTGCGCGAAAGCGTTCTTTGCCGCTGGTATGATCTGGTCGTCTGCACCCCCGACTATGCTCTGGAACATGTCAACGGCGAAGGCGCGCTGGTCGATGCCCAGCTTCTGATCGATGGCAACTACAACGTCTGGGACAGCTGGTTTGCCCAGACCGGCCTGAACCATCCCGGCCCCGCACGCGACATGACCCATTTCAACGAAACCTCGCTGTGTCTCTCGACCGCGCTGACGGGTGGCGGCATTACCATCGGTGATACCATCCTGGCTTTCCCCGCCATCCGCGCAGGGCGGCTGGCCCTACCCTTTAGACATGGATTGGAAAGCGAACAGTGCTACTCGCTCTTCGACCGCACCGGGCGGTTGCATACCATTGCCGAGGCATCGTTTCTTGAGTGGCTGTCCGAGGTCGTCAGGCAACACGAAACGGAAGTAGGCGCGTTTCTCAAGGAAAGTGGCATAGACATCCAACATGGTAGAAAGTGGGTAGGAGAGGCGGATACCGCGGAAATGCCCGTCGTTGCGTAACTACAAAAAATTGGGCCTGCCTCAAACGTATTGTGGCCCGGATGGTCATGAAGTTTTCAAGCCGGACCACGTCTCTTTCTCTTGGCCAGTGTTCGACGTCAGCCGGTAAGATAACGGCGAAGTCCCCGAACAGACCATGCCGCCGACCACTGACTTCCAAAAGAGCCACAGAAAACTGAACTGATCACATGTCCTTCGGGCAAGGCGTTCGTCTTCGACTTGGAACGTCACGCGGTTCCCATTACAGACACTCGTGCGTTCTGCACTTGCACCCCTGCTTTTCGCCTTTCACTGCCAAGTGGCCACTTTCCGCCCCTCAAGACATCGCGGTTGCTCTCGGCCCTTAGCAGACGTCGGGTATGTGATCAGGGTGGTGAAGCGCCGCACGTCTAAGTGGGTTCCAGGTTGTCTGGAAAGGTTGTGAGCGTAGGGTATTTGTTCGGCCAGCGGATGGGTTCGGAGTCGAGTCGGATCAGAGATCAAGCACGAAATCGAACTCTGCCGTCAGGCCGGGACCACCCGGCACGGGCGCAATCGTCAGGCGGCGGCGATCGCCGTAGAAGGCTGACAAAGCGCGGAAAAGGGCGTTGTTCTCGGACTGCTGCCCGTCGAGGTAGATCTGCGTGGTCAGGGCATCATGGGAGCCAATCCAGACCCGCGCATGAATGTGTGGCGGTCTCCCCGTATAGGGAACCGGCAGGATTGTGCGCAACGCATAGGCACCGTCATACGCCACGGGAACCGCACCGAAACCGGCAAAATGCGGGTCAACCTGACCCGTGCGGTCATCCTTCTCGCGTCGGTAGATGCCCTGCGCATCCGATTGCCAGAACACGATCAGCGCCTCGCGGATGGGTTGGCCGCTCCGGTCGACCACCCGGCCGGTCAGCTCCATGATCTGCCCTTGTGCGATGCCGCCGTCGTAATTGGTAAGGTCGGGCCGGATCGGCAGCTCGCCGAGTGGATAGAAGGGCCCGGTGAACTGCCCGGGGGTGGCCGGTCGGCGACCCTGCGCCATGGCCGCACCGGCGCCAAGGCCGGACAGAAGGCCCGCAAGGAGTGTTCTGCGCTTCATGGGTTGGCTCCTGTCAGGAGAAGATGAACGACCGCATCGAGGTGCAGCCAAGGTCGATCCCTTCGTTGAAGAAGGTCAGCCTGTCCTCTGGCTCGACAAGGCCCAGGCAGTACAGCGCGGGCATCAGGTGTTCGGGGGTTGGATGGGCTCTGCGGAACAGTGCGCCAGTGCGGTCGACGCTGGCAAGGCCCGCGAAATCGCGGCTTTCCACGGCATCGGCGACCAGGGTGTCGAATTCCTCGGCCCAATCGTAGACGCGCCCGTCAAAGCGCATGTCGGGCAGGTTGTGGACCAGATTGCCACTGCCCAGAACCATGACGCCCCGGTCGCGCAGCGCGCGCAGACGCTGGCCAGTCTCGATCTGAGCGGCAAAGCTTTTGGACAGGTCGATCGACATCTGGAACACCGGCACATCGGCATCCGGGTAAAGGCGGCCAAGGACAGACCAGGCGCCATGATCCAGGCCCCAGTCCTCGGACCCATGACAGGCTTCGTCGGCCAGTAGCGCAAGCGCCTGGCGCGCGGTGTCGGGATCGCCCGGCGCGGAGTATTGCACCTCGAACAGACGGGGGGAAATCCGTCCGAAATCATGGATCGTGGGCGGGGATTGTTGCACGTCCACCAGCGTTTCGCCGCGGGTCATCCAGTGGGCCGAAATGCACAGGACGGCCCGCGGGCGCGGCAGGGCCTGACCTGCGGCCTCCCAACCCGCGGCCCAGGGGTTCCGGGTGATCGCATTCAGCGGATTGCCATGGCCAAGAAACATCACCGGCATCCGGTCGGTCCTGCCGAAGCGGTCTTTCAGGGCTTCGAGGCGGGTTTCGGTGATCGTGGTCATTGCGGGCTCCGGGGGAAGGGTCTTGCGTGCCGGTCACCTTGTGACCGACACTTGGGAAGGGGGCGCGCAGAGCGCGCCCCCGCAGCGGTTCAGCCATTGTCGAAGTTCAGGTTGCCGGTGCCGCCCAAGGCATTGAAGTCAAGAATGAAGGCACCCGGAAGCGTGCCGACTTTCTCGCTCAGGGCCGCCTTGAACACCTCGGGGTCTTTCGTCGTGCCCAGCAGCGACTGCCATGCATCAAGATAGGACAGCATGAATTCGATAGCCGAGGCATCGTTTGCCGCATCCGCCGCACGGTGGCCCGGAATGATCGTGCCCACGTTCAGCGCCCGCACCGCCGCCAGCGACGCGCGCCAGGCGTCTAGCCGTTCGTCTGTCGTGTTCTCGACCGCCCAGACATGGGTGCGGTTGTAGACAAGATCGGCCACGACCACGGTGTCGAGGCTTTCGACCAACACCGGCGAGATGATGTCGGTGTCGCCATGCATCGGGGGCAGGATGTTGATCTTCTCGCCTTCCAGCATCAGGTGATCGGCTGTCAGCGCCTCGGGCACGATCAGCCGATCGGCCACGCCGCCCGGCATCATGCCCTGCCAGCGCGCCAGCACCGCGCCGCCTGTTTTCGCGATATTGGCAGCGACATCCGGATGGGCATAGACCTTGGCATCAGGCCAGCGGTTCAGCAGGTATTCGGTGCCCAGATAGTGGTCGGGATGGGTGTGGGTGATGAAGACCGTCTCGAGATCCCGGCCCGAGGCTTCGATCCGGGCCACCAACGCCTCGGCTTCGGCGCGGATGAACTGGGCATCGACGACCAACGCCTTTTTCTCGCCAAGGATCAGCGTGCTGTCGACCACTCCGCCCTGTTCTCCCGCAGTAAATACTTCGGTTCCGGCAACAGCAGCTGCCGCGCTTCCGGCACGCAGGCCCATCGTCGCGGTCAGCGACAGAACGGCGCCACCTTTGATCATGTCTCTTCTGTTCATGGGAAACTCCTTGAGTTGCGGAAAACTAGCAGGGCCGCAAGGCCCTGCCGCACCATTCACGCGCCGTCGCCGTTACTGGATACGCACCAGGAATTGCGACACCATCGGGGGGAATTCGGCCATCAGCGCCCCGAACTCGGGGCCCTGCGACACGGCCGGGGTGGCAAAGATCGCCTGTACGGCCTCGCCGGTTTCATAAAGGGTCATCCCCACATAGTACTTGCCGTCGATCGAGCGGTATTCGTATTCGCCCAGCACGCCCGGTTGCGCGGTCAGCACGTCGAGGAAGGCAGCGCGTTTGGTGTCGAAAGCTTCAAAGTCCCAAGCGCTGACATCGCGCACCGCGATTTCCAGCACCTGACCCGGCTGCACCATGTTGGCGACGTCGATGGCGGGCGTGTCGCGGAAGGGGCGCAGTTTGCCTGCATCGGCGATGTTCTCGATCGTGCCCAGATAGGCCGTCACTTCGGCCGGTTTGTCGGCTCCAAAAAACTTGGCCATCAGCGCGTCATGGGTGGCCTCATTGTCGATCTGCAACATGCCGACAAACACGTTCTTTACCGGCTGGCCATCGGCACCTACCGGTGCAAAGCCCATGATCGACATGAATTCGGCATTGGCGATGATGCCCGTTTCACCGGACAGAAGCTGTCCGAACGGACCGGCGGCGGCCTTCCATGCCTCTTGATCGGGCACAGCACGGATCGCCAATTCCATCACATCGTCGTCAGGCGTGGCGCTTTGCGCCTGCGCCATGCCGGTCAGGGCCAGCAGGGCGGCGGTTGCAAGCAGGGTTCTCTTCATCTGCGTATCCTCCTTTGGGGTGGACGCAGATTGCCACGCAGTCACGAGAGTGATAATGACCAAACTATCAATCATATTATTTGATAAATCCAATGAATGATTCCGCCCTTCTGCGACCCTTGTCCGTGTTCCTGTCTGTGGCCGAACACGGCTCGTTCCGGCGCGCGGCGGATGATCTGGGCCTGTCGGCACCCTTGGTCAGCCAGATCGTCGCGGGGCTTGAGGAAGACATGGGTCAGCAGCTCCTCTACCGCACGACGCGCAAGGTTACACTGACCGACGCCGGGTCGCGGCTGGCCAGCGGTTTGGGGCAGGCGTTCGAAGATATTGGTGAGTTTCTCGATGACTTCCGGCAAGGTCGCGCGCGGCCCCGCGGCCGGTTGCGTGTGACAGCGCCTACGATCCTGGCCCAGCCCGCCTTTGCGCGGTTCCTGCAGGGCTATCTGACCGACAATCCCGAGCTTCAGGTCGATGTCGATCTGAGCGACGACCACCGCGATCCCTTGGCCCATGGACATGACATTGCCCTGCGGATCACCCGCCCCGGCGGTGATGAAGACCGTATCCGCAAACGGCTGTTCGAGACCGAGGCTATTCTCTGCGCGGGCCCCGGGGCGATTGTGACCAGCCCGGCGTCACTGACCGGCCTGCTCTACATCCGCCCGCCCGAGCTTCCAACCGAACTGGACTTTCGGCAGGGCGACCGCGTGTTGCGCCTGACACCGGTGCGCCAGATGGTTGTCAATCACGCGGGTCTTGTGCGCGAATTGCTGCGCTTTGGCGGCTTCGCGTTCTTCCCGGCCTTCTCAGTGACGGAAGCGTTGGCTCGGGGTGATCTTGTTCGGATCTTGCCGGACTGCGATTTCGGCCTCGTCGAGGTGCAGGCGCTTTTCACCGCCCGCCGCGCCCGGCTGAGCAACGCCAAGCATTTTGCCGATGCGCTGGTTGCCTTTCTTGCAGGCACTTGAGAATGGGAAACGTCACTGGCGCAAGCGCGATTACCACTCGTTGAGCTGACTAACCTCCGGGACAGTTTTGCATCGACTGTCGGCTTTCCGCCCTTCGCGTCCTCCCGGTCGCTCCCGGCCCAAAGCGGCCCTCTCTCGTTATCGTCGGTTGCCGACTATGCGGCAATCTGGGCAGCGTGGCAGTGGGCAGCGTAGCTGTGGGGGTCGCTGCTGGGAGTCGCTTGGGTCCCTCCCCCGCTTCCGAGCCCACCGGGGGGTGCGCTGAGCCCCGGTTCGCCACATTTTTTTGAGGTTCTGAGTGAATCCACGATTTTTTTGTCGTCACGGGATCTGGGGTGCATTGGGGCGCAATCCGGAGGTTTTTCCTTTCTCCCCCACGAAACACCCCTCGAAACAGTTTGGTCAAAATCCCTTCCGTAGCGCCCCAATGCGCCCCAGGCCCAGCGAGCCAAGGTGATTAGATCAAAGCTTCCACGTCCGACCAATCTTCCAATTCGAACCCGTCAGCCACATGGAAACGCTCGACAAGCCGGAAGCCTATGAACCGCCGCCCCCCGCCCTTGTGTGGTCTGCCCCCTGAAAAGTGGTCCTCCCTGAGGTATGGCTTACGAGCCATTTGGAGGATGCAGGAATGCCCCAGAAGAAGCACAAGCCGGAG